>Ga0233379_1000094_pt1 | contig 12486 bp, 12 predicted proteins | sample ElkDunMinimDraft_8_FD_180679 | JGI IMG/M metagenome (GOLD analysis project Ga0233379, IMG submission 180679) | Fecal eukaryotic communites from dung pellets of Tule Elk in California, USA - Elk Dung F1 | ecosystem: Host-associated > Mammals > Digestive system > Large intestine > Fecal | place...
CGCCCGCAGTGGAAATCAACACTAGCCTTTAACAGAGTCAATAAAATAAGGACAACTTATAAGTCACTACAACAAAAATTCAAACAGAAAAAAAGTGAAATGGAACAGTTCCATTTCACTTTTTTTTCTGTATATAAAGCTAGTTATGTCCCGGCCTCTTTTTTGGGGGCACCTGGAATAGTGTATATTTGGGTGAATATCCTGCTCCTTGAAGAAAGTAGTGGGATTAACGAAAAACAAGGTTGTCCGTAGTGACTCGGAATTTGAAGAAAGTCGGAGGAAATATCCGCCCCAAGGAATACGAACTCCATACATAGTTAGTTATTATTTCATATCTTTTAGTTTAACTGGGTCACAATATTTGAATAATTTAAATTATTGAAATATCTAATTTCTCAAACGTTTTTGTTGAATATTTATACAATCGGTAGTATAGTTTATAAATATTGAAATTGTCGAAAAAATTCGAAACAACTCGAAAGTGTAGTTTTCATATACAACAATGAAGAGAAATGCGAGGGAAACTTATGAGTAATTGGCTAGAGTTATACAGCCGCATGGGTGACTATTTAGCACCTAGTATGGCTAAGGATCATCCTAATATACCAATTGTTAAAGAAGAAGGCTGCTATTACTACGGTATAGATGGAAAGCAATATTTAGATTTTACATCTGGAATAGCAGTTGCGAATACAGGCCATCGTCATCCCAAAATTGTTCAAAGTATTAAAGATGCCGCTGATCAGCTTGTTCATGGTCCGTCTGGGGTTATTATGTACGAGTCGATCTTGAGGTTAGCTGAAGGGCTCGGTAAAGTATTACCTGGAAATTTAGACTGCTTTTTCTTTGCTAATAGTGGTACCGAAGCAATTGAAGGAGCATTAAAGCTTGCGAAATTCGTTACTAAAAGACCTTATGTAATCTCCTTTACAGGATGTTTCCATGGTCGTTCAATGGGTGCATTAGGCGTTACAACATCAAAAAGCAAATATCGTAAGTTTTTACAGCCCTCCCATCTCTCTTATCAAATTCCATATGCAGATGTTAAGGGATGTCCAGAGGGGATGGATACTGAGATTTATTGTGTGGAACAATTAGAAAAAGACTTCAAGAGTCTATTTAAGCATCAAGTAACTCCAGAAGAGGTTGCATGTGTCATTATGGAACCTGTCCTTGGTGAGGGTGGTTATATCATTCCACCAAAGGCTTGGGTTAAAAAGGTTCGCGAAATCTGTGATAAACATGGAATATTATTAATTTTTGATGAAGTACAAACAGGATTCGGTAGAACAGGTGAATGGTTTGCTGCACAATATTTTGATGTGACACCAGATATTATGGCCATCGCAAAAGGTATTGCTTCAGGTTTACCTCTTAGTGCAACAGTTGCATCAAAGGAATTAATGCAGCAGTGGCCGTTAGGTATGCATGGAACAACCTTTGGTGGAAATCCCATTGCTTGTTCAGTTGCATTAACAACTTTAGAAGTATTACAGGATGAAAGACTTGTAGAAAATTCGAAAGTTGTAGGTTCATATGCGAGGGAAAAATTACTAAAGCTAAAAGATAAATATCCGATTATTAGTGATGTGCGCTCGGCTGGTTTAATGATAGGAATTGAAATTTCTAATCCAAGGACAAATGAGCCAGATGGACAAGCTGTAATGGAAATACTGGACTATGCTCTAGAAGAGGGTGTCCTGTTCTACTTATGTGGGAATGTGGGTGAAGTCATTCGAATGATTCCTCCACTAACAATTACAAAAGAACAAATTGATGATGGTTTAACCATGTTAGAGATAGCAATTCAAAGATATTTAAAAAATATACAATAAGAGGGGCAATATAAAATGAAAAAGAAATTATTAATTCCAGTATTAGCATTAGCCATTGGGACATTAGCAGCATGTGGAACTGCTGAGAAAGAGAAAGCAACTGCTTCAGAAAAAACAGAAGAAAAACAAGTATTAGTAGTGGGTACATCTGCTGACTATGCACCATTTGAATTTGTCGATACGGCAGTAAGCGATGAAATTGTCGGTTTTGATATTGATTTAGCAAACTTAATCGCAACGGAGTTAGATTATGAATTAGAATTTGTAAATGCAGATTTCAACAGTTTAATTCCAGGTTTACAAGCAGATAAATACGACGTTGTTATTGCAGGTATGACACCAACGAAAGATCGTGATGAAGTAGTAGATTTTTCTATTCCTTACTATGAAACAGAACAATATATGGTTTTCCCTAAGGACAGTGATTTTGCTTCTTTAGAAGACTTAAGTGGCAAACTAGTAGGTGCTCAAGTTTCTTCTATTCAGGAAGAATTGGCAAAAACATTAGCTACTGAACATAGTTTTAAAGTTGAAAGCCGTAACTTAATTCCAGAACTGATTCAAGAATTAAAAAATGACCGCTTCCAAGGTGCAGTAATCGAAAATATTGTAGCTGAAAACTATCTTTCTCAAAATGATGATTTAGCATCGTTTCCAATTGAAGTGGAAGATCCAGATTTTAAATCGGTTGTATTCCAAGAAAACAGTGAATTAAAAGGACAATTTGATGAAGTCATTCAAAAATTGATCGATGAAGGAAAAATCGATGAATTGAAGAAGAAGTGGTTTGTAGTTGAAGAATAAAGATTAAATCAATAACGCCTCGGAGTTATTGCGGTGTAAAGTTGTACGGGCTTGCCTGAAGACCTTTCTTTCAACTTTTCTGCCATCCAACGGAGGCTTACATTTATTCAGTGGTAGTTTGAAAACTCACCACTGAATCTAGTTTTTAAACTTGCATTCTTCTCACCACTTATAGAAGTGAGAGAAGAATGCTGAATAAAGTTAAGATACGTCATTCAGCTAGGCTGGATGACGTATCTATTCTTTCTTAGGAAGAAACAATTCGAATTCGTGAAAGGGGGCATATGATGTTTGATTTTAGTAAAGTCGTTCCCTCAATTCCTTATATACTTGAAGGAATTGGAGTAACATTACAAATTGTTGTTTTTGCAACGATCATCGGGCTGATTTTAGGGATTATTTTGGCACTTTGTAAAATTGGTACGATAAAGCCGCTACGATGGTTTGCTGATTTTTATACATCGATTTTTCGTGGTACACCACTAGTACTACAACTAATGATTATTTATTATGCAGTACCACAAATTACTGGAATTAAAATTGATCCAATGCCTGCTGCTATTGCAGCTTTTGGCTTAAACTCTGGGGCTTATATTTCTGAAATTATTCGTGCAGGGATTAATGCAGTGGATAAAGGACAACTAGAAGCTTCTAAAGCACTAGGAATTCCATATACAAAAATGATGAAGGACATTATTTTACCGCAGGCAATGAAAAATATCCTACCTTCTTTAATGAATGAATTTATCACATTAAATAAGGAATCTGCGATTGTAACGGTAATTGGTGCGTTAGATATTATGCGACGTGCTTACGTTGTTGGGGGAGCAACTTTCCGATATCTTGAGCCATTATTAATTGCTGGGTTAATTTATTATGTTATGACACTCGTATTAACATTCTTTGGGAAATTAATGGAAAAGAGGATGGGGCGTAGTGATTAAAGTTGAAAACTTGAAAAAAAACTTTGGTAAAAATGAAGTGTTAAAAGGCATTTCAACGGAAATTAAAGAGAAAGAAGTAATTGCTGTAATTGGCCCTTCTGGATCAGGTAAGTCTACCTTTTTACGCTGTATTAATAGATTAGAAGTGCCGACAAGTGGCAATGTAACGATTGATGGAACTCTCATAACGGAGAAAAATATTATGAAAGTCCGAGAAAATCTTGGGATGGTCTTTCAACATTTTTATCTCTTTCCTCATAAGACAGTTTTGGAAAACTTAACTTATGCTCCAATCAATGTTAAAGGGATCTCTAAGGCGCAAGCGACTAAAACTGCAGAAGACCTATTAAAGAAAGTCGATCTTTTTGAGAAACGTAATGAATATCCGAATCGTTTATCTGGTGGACAAAAGCAACGCGTTGCCATCGCTAGAGCTCTTGCAATGAATCCTACGGTTATGTTATTTGATGAGCCGACATCAGCTCTTGACCCTGAAATGGTAAAAGAAGTTTTAGAGGTAATGAAGTCACTTGCTGAAACTGGAATGACGATGATCATTGTGACTCATGAGATGGGATTTGCTAGAGAAGTAGCCGACCGAATTTTATTTTTAGAGGGCGGTAAATTATTAGAAGAAGCAACGCCAGAGGAATTTTTTACAGCTCCAAAATCTGAGCGGGCCAAAGAGTTTTTAGAAAAGGTACTTTAAATAGTAAGAGTACTGAACCTAAATTAAGATATTTCCTCTGAACTGAAAAAGCCAGTGAATTTTTACGATGAGTAAAATTTCCCCGACTTTTCCTTTTCGAGAATAGATTAGGGATACTTCTGTAAAAGGGGTTGAAGACTGTGCCTTTACAGAAGTTCTCAGCTATCATCTAAAGATTAATAGAGAAAACTAGAAAAAAGTGAAATTGAGCACATCCAATTTCACTTTTTTTCATGATATGGGCTAGTTAATGATGTTGTACCTTTTCTATTATGCATTCATATTATTGAGCTTGTTGCCTTTTTAAAAGCGTGTTTTTTGAAAACGTCAAAGGGGTATACATAATGGAAAGAAGAAAATTAATATATGTATTATTCAAAAGAATATATTTTTATAATTAAATGTCTAGACATTTAAAGAAACTGAAGTATAATAAATGTAAGCGGTTAAATATTCAAACAAATCTAAATTATTTAAGGAGTTTGTTTATTATGAAAAATATTTTATTGGCGTGTAGTTCAGGTATGTCAACAAGTTTACTTGTAACAAAAATGGAGCAACATGCAAAGTCTATAGGTGATGAAGTGAGAATTTGGGCTGTTGGCCAAGATCAAGCTAAGAAGGAAATGGCACAAGCAGATGTTGTTCTTATTGGACCACAAATGAGTTTTTTAAAGGGTGAATTACAAAAAGAAGCAGATGCTTATGGCATTAAAGTGGATGTAATTGACATGATGGCTTATGGAATGGCAGACGGTAAAAAAGCATATGAGCAAGCGCTTTCTTTGATAGGTGAGAAATAATGGATAAAATTCAACTAGAAAGTCTTACAGAAGAGCAAATTAGTTTTCAGTTAATTTTGCATAGCGGTAATGCTCGAAGTAAAATCATACAATCTCTTCGTGAGTACCGTAATGGAAAAGTGGAAGAAGCGGATGAATTAATTTCTCAAGCCGAAGCAGATTTAAGCATTGCTCATGATATTCATTTCCAAATGGTCCAAAAGGAAGCATCAGGAGAAAAAACTAGTTTTTCACTTCTTCTAATGCATTCAGAAGATCACTTAATGTCGACGTTAACAATGAAGGAACTTGTAAAAGAAGTTTTGGCAATATTCAAATCTAAAGATTCGAAGTAGTTTGTCGGATGCTAAGCGTTATCTACCTAGGTGAGAATTTTTAGGACAAAAAGGGGGAGAAAAAAATGTTTGAGAAATTCAGTCGTTTATTAATGCCGATTGCTGGAAAATTAAATAACAATCGCTACTTGGCGGTGTTACGTGATGCCTTCATGTTAGCTTTTCCTTTAACAGTTTTTGGTTCAATGGTAGTTGTATTATTGAATCTACCATTCTTGGATTCTATTATTAGTGAAAGTGCGCTTTCCACTATAAGAGATACTTTTGGTGTTGCGCAAAGTGCAACAATGAGTATTATGACAGTCTTCATCGTATTTGGGATTGGTTATTATTTATCAAAAAGTTATGACGTTGAGGCTGTATTCGGGGGAGTAGTTGCACTTTCTTCATTTTTGATTTTAACACCATTTGTTATGGAAACTGCAAACGGGGAAACTGTTAGTGGCGTTCTATCTCTAGATCGCCTTGGAGCGAAAGGGATGTTCCTTGGTATGATAGCAGCATTTGCTGCTGGTGAAATATATCGCAAGGTTGTTCAAAAGGATATCGCAATTAAAATGCCTGCTGGTGTACCACCCGCAGTAGCTAAATCATTTGCCGCTTTAATACCTGCATTTATTACATTAACGGCATTTTTAGCCGTACATGCAATTATTGCTCTAGTGTTTAATACAAATTTACATGATGTTATATATCAAATGCTTCAAAAACCATTAACTGGTCTAGGTAGCGGTATAATTCCAACATTGATTCTTGTGTTCATAACTCAAATTTTATGGTTCTTTGGACTTCATGGACAAATTATTGTGAACTCGGTCATGGATCCGATTTGGTATACACTTGCGCTTGAAAACTTAGAAGCATATAAAGCAGCAGAGGAAATACCAAACATTATTTCAAAACCATTCATGGATGTATTTACAGTTGGAATGGGTGGGACAGGTATGACACTTGCGGTCATTGCTGCCATTTTAATTTTCGTGAAGAGTAAACAAATGAAACAAGTAGCTAAGTTAGGTGCTGGACCTGGTATTTTCAATGTAAATGAACCTATTATCTTTGGGTTACCAGTTGTTATGAATCCTATGATTATTGTACCTTGGATTCTTGCTCCTATGGTTGTAACAGCATTTTCGTACTTTGTGATGAGTGTTGGCATTGTTCCACCGCCAACGGGGGCGACAGTTCCTTGGACGGTACCGATTGGACTAAGTGGATATTTGGCAACTAACTCGCTTATGGGAACATTATTACAACTGGTGAATTTCTGTATCGTATTTGCCATTTGGCTTCCATTCTTGAAAGTAATCGACAGTATGAATATGAAAAAAGAAAAAGCAGAGGCAGAAGCAGCTTCACAAGAAGCAGCATCTAAAACAGAAAATAATTATAACGTTTAACTTTAATTCCAGTGAAAGATCTTTTTTCACTGGAATATTTTTAAGAAAAAGGGAGATGAATTGAAATGACATCAACAGGAACTGATATACATTACCGCTTTCCGGAAGGATTCTGGTGGGGATCGGCAGTATCTGCAACTCAAATAGAAGGTGCAGCAAATATAGATGGTAAAGGGAAGAATATATGGGATCACTGGTACGAGACTGAACCAAATCGTTTCTTTAATAGCGTAGGGCCAGAAAAAACTTCTCAGTTTTATACAAAGTACAAAGAGGATATTGCTTTGATGAAGGAGTTAGGTCATAACTCTTTCCGAATGTCTATTTCATGGTCACGCATGTTCCCTAATGGAATTGGCGAAGTGAATCCGAAAGCAATTGAGTTTTACAATAATGTAATCAATGAATTGATTGCAAATGATATTGAACCGTTTGTTGGACTGTTCCACTTCGATATGCCAATGGCTATGCAAGAAATTGGTGGTTGGAATAACCGTGAAGTAGTAGATGCATATGTGCGCTATGCGACAGTATGTTTTGAAACTTTCGGGGATCGTGTGAAAAAATGGTTTACTCATAACGAACCAATTGTACCTGTTGAAGGGGGATATTTATACGATTTTCATTATCCAAATGAAGTTGATTTCCGTAAAGCTGTGCAAGTAGCTTACAATACGATTATTTCGAATGCCAAGGCAGTAGAAGCATATCGTAAACTAAATCAAGATGGGAAAATCGGTATTGTACTAAATTTGACCCCGTCTTATCCAAGGAGTCAACATCCAGCTGATTTAAAAGCGGCAACGATTTGTGATGCTTTCTTTAACCGTTCATTCCTTGATCCAACTGTTAAAGGGGAATTTCCACAAGACCTTATTGAAATTTTAAAAACAGAAGGTTATATGCCTATTATGGAAAAAGGCGATTTAGAATTAGTGAAAAATAATACAGTTGATTTGCTCGGAGTAAACTATTATCAGCCTAGACGGGTAAAAGCTAGAGCTAGTATGCCAAATCCAGAAGCACCTTTTATGCCTGAAAATTATTTTGACTATTATGAGATGCCAGGTCGTAAAATGAATCCCCATCGTGGTTGGGAAATATACGAAAAGGGTGTATATGATATTTTCACTAACCTTCGCGAAAATTACGATAACATTGAATGTTATATTTCAGAAAATGGAATGGGTGTTGAAGGTGAAGAAAAATTCCGTAATGCTGAAGGGATAATTGAAGATGATTATCGAATCGAATTTATTCAAGGGCATTTGAAGTGGATTCATAAAGCAATCCAAGAAGGAGCAAATGTAAAAGGATATCATTTATGGACCTTCATGGATAACTGGTCATGGTCAAATGCATATAAAAATCGTTATGGATTTGTCTCTGTAAACCTTGATAAGGATGGAGAGAGAACCGTTAAGAAAAGTGGTTATTGGATAAAAGAAGTTTCTAAAAATAATGGTTTTTAATAGACGTTTAAATCCATTTAAAGTATATATCATTGTGAATCATATGGTTAGTGAGAATGGTAGAGTATACTAAATGATTTCGGGCTTGCGGATAGATCTATGAGTATAGAGGAAAAGGTGTTGCCTAAGAGGTAACCCCTTTTTACTTATTTTCTGAATGGTATTGTTCATAGTAAATGGAATAGAAAATGCTAGTTGCAAGACTTTAAAGAAGGAAAATAATGTCTGTTTTTGTTACTATAGTTGTAGCAATGTGCATGTATCGGAATTATTCGAATGTATTGAATGAATGGGGTTTGCAAATGTGATTTTTCGATAAGGTGGTTCATAATGAATAAATATAAGCATATATCAGATGAAATTCGAAAAAGAATAAAAGAAGGATATTATCCTACAAGTCGTCCGATACCTGATGAGCATAGTTTATGTGAGGAATTTGCTTGCAGCAGAATGACAATGAAAAAGGCTCTTGATATTTTAGTAGCAGAAGGTTTACTTTACCGAAAACGTGGTCATGGTACTTTTATTATACAAGTGCCAAATAAGGATAGTGAAGTAAATGTCATTAGTGAAGAAAGCCTGGGATTATCTAATCTTGTAAAGGATAAAGAAGTTTCTAGTAGAATTATAGCTTTTGATGTTCAATTCCCTTCGGCCCAGGTCGCAGAACAATTAAATATCCGAACAGATTCACCCATTTATCGTATTATTCGTTTACGAAGCATTAACAATGAACCTTACGTATTAGAAAAGACATTTATGCCTACGAATCTAATCCCAGGAATTACAGAAGAAATACTTAATTCTTCTATATACAATCATATTCAAAATACACTAGAGTTGAAGATTGGTGGAGCCCACAGGAAAATTAGGGCGAGTAAATCGAACTCTCTTGATCAAGAATATTTAGGCTGTAAAAGTGATGATCCAATACTAGAAGTAGAACAGGTTGGATTTTTAAATAATGGTATCCCATTTGAATATTCCTTTTCTAGACATCGATATGATCGTTTTGTCTTTACATCAGTTTCTATTTCAAAACAGTAATTTCACAAAAATGGAGTGTGAGAAGGATGTTGTTAGGAGCAATAGAAGCGGGAGGTACAAAATTTGTTTGTGCCTATGGTAACGAAAAAGGTGAAGTTCTTGAAAGAGTATCGATACCTACTACTACACCGGAAGAAACATTGCCTAAGGTGATTAGTTTTTTTAAAAAGCAGGATATTCAGGCTATGGGAATCGGATCCTTTGGTCCAGTAGATGTTGATAAAGCGAGTCCTTCTTACGGAACAATTACTTCAACACCCAAGCTTGCTTGGGTGAATTACCCTTTATTGAAGGTAATGAAACAAGAATTTAATATTCCAATTGGTTTTACAACAGATGTGAATGCAGCAGCTTTAGGTGAATTGACATTAGGAGCAGCGAAAGGATTGGACGGATGTCTCTATATTACAGTTGGTACAGGAATAGGTGCTGGGGCAGTCGTACAAGGAAAGATGTTACAAGGGTTAACCCATCCAGAAATGGGGCATATTCTAGTTCGTCGTCATCAGGATGATTCCTATAGGGGAAAATGTCCATATCATGGAGATTGTCTGGAAGGTTTGGCTTCTGGTCCAGCTATTGAAGAACGATGGGGTAAAAAAGCTAGTTATCTAGAAGATAAGCAAGAGGTATGGGAATTAGAAGGCTATTATCTTGCGCAGGCATTGATGCAATATATATTAATTCTTTCGCCGAAAAAAGTCATTCTTGGTGGAGGGGTGATGAAACAGAAGCAATTATTTCAGATAATTAGAAATCATCTGAAGAGACTGCTAAATAACTATGTTTTATTCCCAGAATTACAAGAGGATATGCCCAATTATATCGTAAGCCCACAGCTAGGAGATGATGCGGGAATTACTGGAGCTATTATTTTAGCAAGACAAACACTCAATGAAATAAAGACTACTAGAATCAAAGGGGTGTTTTAATAATGGAACCATTATTTTTACAATCAGTTTTTCAAGAGAGGATTTGGGGAGGAACGGCTTTAAAGAATACTTTCAACTACGATATACCGTCAAATACGACAGGGGAGTATTGGGCAATTTCAGCTCATCCGAATGGACCTTCTATTGTGAAAAATGGTAGATTTGCTGGGAAAACTTTAATAGATTTATGGAGGGAACAACGCGAGCTATTCAACTATTCAACGGAAGATGTTTTCCCGTTATTAACGAAAATCTTGGATGCTAATGCTGACCTATCCGTACAAGTTCATCCTGATGATTCCTATGCTAAAGAACATGAAAATGGGGAGCTTGGAAAAACAGAGTGCTGGTATATTATTGACTGCAAGGAAGATGCAGACATGATTTTCGGACATTCGGCCAAGACTAAGGAGGAACTTAAAAAGCAAATAGAAGAAGCGAATTGGAGTGGCTTGTTACAACGTGTCAAAATCAAGCCAGGAGATTTTTTCTATGTGCCAAGTGGAACAGTACATGCCTTATGCCAAGGAACATTGGTCTTAGAAACGCAGCAAAGTTCAGATACAACATATCGTTTATATGATTATGATCGTTTGGATGCAGATGGTAACAAGCGTGAATTGCATTTGCAGAAATCTATCGATGTAACGACTGTTCCACATCGGGAGGCTTTAACACAACCAGTTGTTGAAGATAAAGAAGCTGTAACGATTACAACGTTTATACAATCACAATTTTTCTCCGTTTTTAAATGGGATGTAAAGGGCTGTGCGGATTTTAAATCGGAACAGTTCTTATTATGTAGTGTAATCAACGGTGAAGCTACGCTAAAACAAAATGGCTATGAGTATCCGTTGGAAAAAGGAGATCATTTCATTCTTCCTTCAGACTTTGGCGAATTTAAAATTGAAGGTAACATGGAACTAATCGTTTCACATCCATAAATGAGTGGAAACTGTCCGTGTAGGGCAGTTTTTATTATATAAGCTAAATGTAGGACTAAGCTATAGCTATAACTATAACAAAGAAGTATTTGATGTTACTATAAAAGAAATACTTTGGAAATACATTTTATAGTTTGATATATAACTAGGGTTTGAGGTGAGTGCTTTGGAGAGGGAAGAGGTAATTAAATTAATTCTTGCCATACAGCAATTTTCCAATAAAGCCATTGCTGAGTGGACAAGGCTAACAAATCATAATTTAGGAATTTCCCCAGTAATCGCATTGTCGGAATTAAAAAAACATGGTCCGAGAAAACAAAAAGAATTGGCAGATACCCTTGGACTTACGCCAGGTGCCATGACGAGCATTGGAAACAAGCTGATTAAGCATAAGTTAGCAAAAAGAAAGTATGACCCGAATGACCGTCGAACCATTTATTTAGAAATCACTGATGAAGGATTAGAAGTCCTTGAAGACTCCTTTTTAAAGGGCCAATTTCTTCATCTAGAATTGTTGAAAGTTCTAAACGAAAGAGAAATACAGCAATTATCAAAAATATATAAAAAGCTCTTGGGAGATAATAAGTCCCTATAAACAACAGGATGGGTTTGTAGTCTCTCGGAAGATGTTTTCTTGAAACTATAACCCATTATGTATGTAAACTATATAATAGTGTTGGTTGAACAATGAAAAATATCACTTATTTCTGCAACGCTCATTTCCTGATAATAGAAAAGCAAGATGAATTCATGGTATTTGATCGGTAATGTAATGCCATCATGGCTTGAAAATAATTCACTATTGGTGGCTCGCTTTAAGATTTTGTTGTACTTTCTTTATTTTGAAAGAGATTAGTGAAATTGCTTTTTCTATTTTTTTAACTTCTTAAATACTCGTGACAGCAATTGACTGTAATCTTACATAAATACGTTTTTATAGAAGAACGATGCTCAAAATCCAGAAGAGTGTTGATGGTAACGGATGAATACTTCCTGCATAATATCTTCTGCAGCATGTAAATCTTTTACGTACATAATATGCTAAACGAAACAGATATTCCCGTGTTCTTTCATCAGATGTTCCAAGTGATATATTTTACTTCCACAAGATTAACCTCCTCTCTTTAAGGGAATAGATGCAAATAACTGAAGAAAAGTTTCATTCAAATGAAATAAAATAGTAGGGTTTATCTATTTCTTTTATATACCGACCATTTTTTTAGTGCTAAGAGGTAGAAGTTTTATATTTAGGTTCTATAAA
>Ga0233379_1000095_pt1 | contig 12337 bp, 5 predicted proteins | sample ElkDunMinimDraft_8_FD_180679 | JGI IMG/M metagenome (GOLD analysis project Ga0233379, IMG submission 180679) | Fecal eukaryotic communites from dung pellets of Tule Elk in California, USA - Elk Dung F1 | ecosystem: Host-associated > Mammals > Digestive system > Large intestine > Fecal | place...
CTCGAGTGCAGAGTTCTACTCGGTGGCTGTAACTAACAATTATCAGCAAGCCGATACGGGAACGAAGATGATTCATATCGGCAAGAACACGCGCTCGCGTATAATAAGTAAAGGTATATCGGCGGGTAAGAGCCAAAATGCGTATCGTGGACTGGTGCGCGTGATGCCGAATGCAGAGAATGTGCGTAACTATAGCCAGTGCGATAGTCTGCTGTTGGGTGACAAGTGCGGCGCGCATACTTTCCCAACCATGCGCATACAAAACCCAACTGCAATCATTGAACACGAGGCAACGACCAGCAAGATTAGCGAGGATCAACTCTTCTATTGCCAACAGCGTGGTATAGGCGTGGAAGATGCAGTGGGATTGATAGTGAATGGCTATGCCAAAGAGGTGATGGACAAGCTGCCAATGGAGTTTGCCGTGGAGGCGCAGAAACTATTGCAAGTGAGTTTGGAAGGAAGTGTAGGATAAAACGAAATAAATCTATCAATAAAAACAACTAAAAACAATTATGACAAAACGATTTTTTGGCATTTTAGCGGCATGCTTCATGTTTATGACAGCAACTGCTGCTACATTGTTCCCATCGCGTACTGACTTCCGCGATGAGTCCATCTATTTTGTGATGACCACTCGTTTTTATGATGGCGATGCGACCAACAATACGCATTGCTGGGATGGTAACAACCCTGGTGACCCTGCTTGGCGTGGCGATTTCAAGGGATTGATTGAGAAGATGGATTATATCAAAGCCCTTGGCTTTACGGCTATTTGGATTACACCTATCGTGGAAAATGCGTCAGGTTATGACTACCACGGCTACCATGCACATGACTTCTCTAAGGTGGATCACCGCTACGAGTCGGAAGGGGTAGGTTTCCAACAAGTGATTGATGAAGCGCACAAGCGCGGCATGAAGATTATCTTGGATATTGTGCTGAACCACACAGGTAACTTTGGTGAGGCAAACCTGTGCAAGATGTTTACTCGCGACTGGACCAAAGACCAATCTGATATCAATGAATGTATGGTTCCTTACACCCAAAAAGATGGTGGAAAGTTGCCTGACAATTATTTGTCTTTGCCTGATCAATATGGTGAGCGTTTGTCGCTGATGAAAAACACCAAGGGTAAGAACAATGATAACCACAACTATTGGCATCACTTTGGTCATGGCAACTGGGATGATCCTACGCGCTGGTGGATGCAGATTGCGGGTGACTGCGTGGATTTGAATACAGAGCATCCTTATGTATATAACTACTTGATAGAGTGTTACTCTAAATTTATCAAGATGGGTGTGGACGGCTTCCGTATTGATACGGGTGGACATATTCCACGCCTCACATTCAATCAAGCGTTTATTCCTGCTTTCCATGCAGCGGCAGAGAGTGCAGAAGCTAAAAACAAGCGCGGCGACATGCCATTCTATATGTTTGCAGAGGTGTGTTCGCGTTACACGAGTATTTGGTATCGTGATCAGCCTAACCTTTCGCCATTGTACTACACATGGAAAGAAAACAAGACCTATGCATGGGATAGCAATCCTGCATCGTGGGATAATATCGTAGCAATGGAAGGTGATAATTGTAACACCCACACCAATCACAAATCTGTGCAACAGTCTGCATCGGATGCCAGCAAGCCCACTTCACAAAACGCTTTCTTGAACGGCAACACCTATCATACTCCAGATTACTCCAAATCGAGTGGATTGAATGTGATTGACTTTACGATGCACCACAACTTCAAATCAGCAGGCGAAGCATGGAATATTGCACAACAGGGCAATGACCAATACTATAACGATGCGACATGGAATGTGGTATATGTGGACTCACACGACTACGCACCTAATGGTGCCCCAGAGGACAAGCGTTTCTCGGGTGATGAGAGTACTTTGGCAGAGAACTGGAGCTTGATGTTTACTCATCGTGGTGTTCCATGTATCTACTATGGTTCGGAGATTCAGTTTAAGAAAGGTTGCGTGATTGATAATGGTCCTAATACTTCGTTGATCAATACAGGTCGTGCGTACTTTGGTGGTTACATCAAAGGTAGTGCAAATGTGACTGACTTTGCTACCTATACCAACGCAACAGGCAATATGGCCGCTACTTTGAACCACCCATTGGCTAAGCATGTGCAACGCCTTAACTTGATTCGTCAAGCAGTTCCTGCTTTGCGTAAAGGTCAATACTCTATGGCTGATTGCAACGGCTCATTCGCTTTCAAACGCCGTTATACTGATGCTACTACCGACTCTTATGCGTTGGTATGTATCTCTGGTGGCGCTACTTTCACGGGTATTGAGAATGGTACTTATGTAGATTGCGTGACAGGTGATAAGAAGACTGTTACCAATGGTACGCTCAGCGTTTCTTGCTCTGGTAAGGGTAATATGCGTGTGTATGTGTTGAATACCACCAAAACTCCTGCCCCTGGTAAAGTGGGTGTAGATGGCAAGTATCTCTATCAGTCTTCTTCTGCGGGTGGTAGCACGCCTAACTGGGACGGCACACAAGAGGAACTAACAGATGATCCAACACTGCCAGATGAGCCAGAAGAGGCTATCGAACCATGTTTGACAAGTGCTAATCAACGCACTGTATTCTTTACCAAATCATCGGATTTTGGCAAGAAGATTAATTGCTATATCTGGAAATCAAATGGAACAGTAACCAATGACTGGCCAGGTACTACTGCTACTTCGTTGGGTAATGGCAAGTATCGTTTTGATATTCCTGCTTCTGCTCCTGCTATTGATAACACATGGAAGATTATCTGGAACGATGGAAGCGTTCAGACAGGAGACCTCGCGTTTACCAATCAAGGTATGTACACGGGTAGTGACAAGGGCAATATTTCATGCACCAGCAAGGTGACAGCTATCTGTGAGGGCGGAAATACAGGCGAAGACCCAACTCCAGAGCCAGAACCAGATCCAACTCCTGATCCAGAACCAACCCCAAGTGAGATGTGTTTGGAATCTGAGGACGAGCGTGCAGTGTTCTTCCAAGGCTCAGAGTTTGGCAGTTCTGCTTGTGTGTATATGTGGATTAAAGGCACTGAGACTGCTCTTGCAGGCGCGTGGCCAGGTACTGCTGCAACTCACTTGGGCGATGGTAAGTTCAAATTTGTGGTTCCTGCAAGTGCAACAGGTGATCCTTCTACATGGATGATTATCTGGAATAATGGTAGCGATCAAAAGAAGACCGCAGATCTTGCCTTCACTATGCACGGTCTGTACAACTTTAATGGTTGCAACGGTACAGTGACAGCATTGTGCGAGGGTGGTGAAACACCTAATCCAGGCGATGATCCAAAACCAGAAGATCCAAAAGGTATCACTGTGAAGGCAAAAGTACCTGCACATTGGACCAATACGATTACTGCTTGGGTATGGCCTACTGGTGGCGACGGTCGTGAAGTGACTCCAACCAAAGATGGTGAGTGGTATGTAGTCACGGAAAATACTGATGCGTTGAATATTATCTTCAAGAATGGTGCTGGCTGGAATGGTGATAATAACCAAACTGTAGATATGACATTCACAACAAATACTTGTATCCAACTCTCTCAATCTGGCAATGCTAAGGCAACATACACCGTAGTAGATTGCCCAACAGCAACCGATGTAGAGGATGTTGAGGTACAGAAGCCAGTAGCTCGCAAGGTACTCATTAACCAATCGCTGTACCTCGTGATGCCAAATGGTGATGTATATGATATTTCGGGTAGATTAGTTCGCTGAGAATCCTTATATTTGAAAAAAGAAGATGCGTCATGAAGTTGGCGCATCTTTTTTTTGACCGAATGGTAATAAAAGTGATTCTTGGGTGATAGGAATAACTAACTTATCACTAATTTATCACTAACTTATCACTAATAAACGATTAATAATCGATCCGTGTTTATGCGCATAAAAAAAGAAGAAGTGACATAGCCACTTCTTCTCTCGTTATTTTTCGTTTTTTTGGTTGCGGAGGGCGGGATCGAACCACCGACCTTCAGGTTATGAGCCTGACGAGCTACCACTGCTCTACTCCGCGATATTATCAACTCATTTCTGAATTGCGCTGCAAAGGTACTGCTTTTTTTTGACATGACCAAATATTTTCACACTTTTTGACAAAAAATATGATATTTTTGTGTATTTGCTTGCGTATATGCGTTTTTTTTAGTAATTTTGCGCCCTATTTTGTGCGTGGCATGTTGCGCGTGCGCGAAATAGATAGCAGAATAAAAAATACTAACAATAAAACTAAATTAAAATTATGCAAAACAAAGGACTTGTTATTACTTTGGCAGTGTGCTTGGCTTTGGTGAGCGCGTTCTATTTGTCATTCTCTGTGGTGACAAATCACTACGACAACAAAGCAGCAGAATATGCTCAAGGTGATGGTGCAAAAGAGTACCAATATTTGGACTCTATTGCTGGTGAGAAGGTGTGGTTTGGCTACACATTGAAAGAGTGCCGCGAGAAAGAGATCAACCTTGGTCTTGACCTCAAGGGTGGTATGAATGTAACAATGGAGGTTTCTGTTCCTGAGATTATCCGCGCATTGAGCGGTCACAACACAACAGATGACTTCAATAATGCTATCGCTTTGGCACAAGAGAAACAAAAAACATCGGGTTCGGATTTCTTGACCCTTTTCTTCGAGTCATTCTATGAACTTAATCCAAATGCTCAATTGGCATCTGTATTCTCTACTTTTGAGCTCCGTGATAAGGTAAGCTTGAACTCTACCAACCAAGAGGTGGAGAAAGTAGTGACAGAGGAGGTTCAAGGTGCGATAGATAACTCATTCAATGTATTGCGTACTCGTATTGACCGCTTTGGTGTGGTACAACCAAATATCCAAAAACTCAGCCAAACAGGTCGTATCTTGATTGAGTTGCCAGGTATCAAAGAGCCAGAACGCGTTCGTAAACTCTTGCAGGGTTCTGCAAACTTGGAGTTCTGGGAGACCTATGACTTGGCAGAAATCTTGCCACAACTCTCTCAAATCAACAACGAGTTTGCTGCTCAAAACGCCAGCACCGAGGCTGCTCAGACAGAGGCTGCTCCTGTAAAAGAGGAGGCAAAAGCTGAGGCAGATGATTTGGACGCTTTGGTAGAGGATTTGGCAGCAGATAGCTTGGCACAAGCAGAGGCAGACCAAGAGGCTGCATATGAGGAGTACAAGAAGGCAAATCCATTGTTCGCCCAATTGCAACCATCTGTTAGCCCTGCTGGTCAACCATATCAAGGTCCTGTAGTAGGTACTGCACACTATACTGACACCGCTAAGGTGATGGCTATGCTCAACTCTCAAGTGGCTAAGTCATTGCTCCCACGCGAGTTGCGCTTGTGCTGGACCGTTAAGGCAATTGATGAGGCAGAGGCATACTACCAATTGATAGCGCTGAAATCTCAAACCAGCGGTCGTCCATCGTTGGAAGGTGATGTGATCACCGATGCTCGTGCTGATTTTGGTCAAACATCTGCTTACGCTAATGTAAGCATGACCATGAACGCAGAAGGTGCGCGCGATTGGCAACGCATCACACGCGATAATATCGGCAAATCTATCGCTATCGTATTGGACGGCTATGTATATAGCTTCCCAACTGTACAAAACGAGATTGCTGGTGGTAGCTCACAAATCACTGGTAACTTCACCGTAGAAGAGGCAAAAGACTTGGCTAACACCTTGAACTCTGGTAAGATGCCTGCTCCTGCTCGCATTATCCAAGAGGATGTGGTAGGTCCATCACTCGGTCAAGAGGCAATTCACGATGGTCTTTGGAGCTTCGTGATTGGTTTCGTCCTCATTCTCCTCTACATGATCATGTACTATGGTTTGATTCCTGGTCTGATTGCTGACTTTGCATTGCTCTGCAATGTGTTCTTGTTGGCAGGTATCTTGTCGTCATTCTCTGCGGTATTGACCTTGCCTGGTATCGCTGGTATCGTGCTTACCATGGGTATGGCAGTGGACGCTAATGTGCTTATCTATGAGCGTATCCGCGAGGAGCGCCGTGCAGGTAAGAACTTGCGCAAAGCGATTGAGGACGGTTTCAGCAACGCTATCTCTGCGATTATCGACTCCAATGTGACTTCATTCCTCACAGGTGCTATCTTGGCTATCTTCGGTACAGGTCCTATCAAGGGCTTCGCTGTAACCTATATGATTGGTATCATTTCTTCGTTCTTGACCGCTGTGTTCGTTTGCCGTCTGTTGCTCGAGGCATATGCTAAGAAAGAGAACGCAAAAGAATTGAACTTCACTACCAAGTTGATGAAGAACTTCTTGCAAAACACCAAGGCTAACTTTATCGGTGCACGCAAGGTGACATATATCGTATCAGGTGTGTTGGTACTCGTAGGTATCTTGGGTGTAAACCCACATATCATGGGTAAACTCAACTTGGGTATTGACTTCTCTGGTGGTCGCAACTATATCGTTCGTTTTGAGCATGATGTTAATACGCAAGAGGTGAATGCTGCTTTGGAGAATGTATTCATGGCTGCTAAGGAGCAAGCGGGTGATGAGGAGACTTTCGCACTGAATGTAATCACTATCGGTGACGCTAACCAAGTGCGTATCTCTACCAACTACCGCATCAACGACAACTCTGAGACTTTGGACGACGAGATTGAGGCATTGCTCTATGCTGGTTGTCAACAGTTCTTGCCAGAGGGTACCACATTGGATGAGTTCAAATCAACAGAGATTAACCCAACCGTGGGTATCATGCAATCACAAAAGGTAGGTCCTGCTATTGCTGACGATATTACCCAATCTGCTGTATGGGCAGTCTTGGCAGCGTTGGTAGCAATCTTCTTGTATGTGTTGGTTCGTTTCCGCAACTTTGCATTCTCTGTAGGTGCATTGACTGGTTTGGCTCACAACACCTTGATTGTATTGGGTGCATACGCGCTCCTCTGGAAGGTGATGCCATTCTCTATGGAGATTGACCAATCCTTTATCGCTGCTATCTTGACCGTTATTGGTTACTCTATCAACGATACCGTGGTTGTATTCGACCGTGTACGCGAGTATAAAGGTTTGTATCCAAAACGCGCGCTCAAGCAAAATATGAACGATGCGTTGAACCACACCTTGAGCCGTACATTCTCAACCTCTATGTCAACTCTCGTTGTGTTGATTGCCATCTTCTGCTTCGGTGGTGAGACCATCCGCGGCTTCGTATTCGCATTGCTCATCGGTGTGGTTGTAGGTACTTACTCTTCACTCTGCGTAGCAACTCCTTTGGCTTACGATATTCAAGAGGCATTGGAGCGCCGCAAAGCAAAGAAAGCTGAATTGAAGAAATAATAGTGCTATGCGCGTATGCGCGTGCGCACATAATTTATAAGGTACTGCCCGGCATGCGTCGGGCAGTACTTAAAAAAGAACAACATTAAACACTAAACTCTAAATGAAAACGAACATGAAGAATGATTTTTTGAAATTCGCCGTGTCTAACGGCATGAACTCGATGCATGTGGAGAATGTCCTAAATGCATCTGCCAGTTATATTAGCCCATCGATTTTGGAAGAGCGTCAGTTGAATGTGACACAGATGGATGTGTTCTCTCGCTTGATGATGGACCGTATTATCTTCTTGGGCACAGAGGTGAATGACTACACCGCCAATGTGATTCAAGCGCAATTGTTGTATTTGGACTCCGTGGATTCGGATCGTGATATTAGTATCTATCTCAATACCCCTGGAGGTTCTGTATATGCAGGATTGGGCATTTATGACACCATGCAGTTTATTCGTTCGCGCGTTGCGACTATCTGTACGGGTATGGCGGCAAGTATGGGTGCAGTGTTGTTAGTTGCAGGCGAGCAAGGCATGCGTGCTGCCTTGCCTCATAGCCGTGTGATGATTCATCAGCCTATGGGCGGTATCCAAGGACAAGCATCCGATATTGAGATCACTGCCAAAGAGATTCTCAAACTCAAGGACGAACTCTATCAGATTATCTCCGACCACTCAGGTCAGACGATGGAGAAGATTCGCCAAGATGCCGACCGCGATTACTGGATGACTGCTGAGGAGGCACTCCAGTATGGTATGATTGATAAGGTGTATCGTCGGGAGAATAAATAAGCTTCTGGACTATGGCTAAGAAGAAAGAACAATGTTCGTTTTGCGGTCGCGAGATGCCGCACATGTTTCGCGGCGACGATGGTAGTTTGATTTGCCACGACTGCATTGAGGCGGGTCACAAGATGATTCGCGAGATGAAGCAGTATGTGGAAGAGGAGGCTGATGTCAAGGGACTTGACCTAAAAACGCTGCCCAAACCAGCAGAGATTAAGGCTTTCCTTGACCAGTATGTGATAGGTCAGGATGATGCCAAACGCTATCTGTCGGTGGCGGTATATAACCACTATAAGCGTGTCTTGCAGCCTCGTGAAGAGGGTGGCGTGGAGATTGAGAAGAGCAATATCATTCTTGTTGGCTCTACAGGTACGGGCAAGACATTGCTTGCTCGCACGATTGCCAAACTATTGAAGGTGCCTTTCACCATTGTGGACGCTACGGTGCTGACCGAGGCAGGCTATGTGGGCGAGGATGTGGAGAGTCTTTTGACACGCCTCTTGCAGGAAGCCGATTATAATGTGAAGAAAGCTGAGAAAGGTATCGTTTTTATCGATGAAATCGACAAAATTGCGCGTAAGTCCGATAATCCATCCATCACCCGCGATGTGTCGGGCGAGGGTGTGCAGCAGGGTCTGCTGAAGTTGCTTGAAGGGTCGGTGGTGAATGTGCCACCACAAGGCGGACGCAAGCACCCAGAGCAGGAGTTTATTCATGTTAATACACAGAATATCCTCTTTATCTGCGGTGGCGCTTTTGATGGCATTGAGCGTAAAATCGCTCAGCGTATGAATACGCAGGTTGTCGGCTTTGATGCGGCTAAGAAGGCGCAGAATATAGACAAGAGCGACCTATTGCAATACATTGCGCCGCAAGACTTGAAGTCGTTTGGTTTGATTCCTGAGATTATCGGTCGTTTGCCCGTCCTCACCTACCTCAAACCGCTTGACAAGGCTGCGTTGCGCAATATCTTGACAGAGCCCAATAATGCGTTGGTGAAGCAATATCAAAAGTTGTTAGCTATGGACGGCATCGCGCTCACTTTTGCGCCCGATATGCTTGATTATATCGTGGATAAAGCTGTGGAATACAAGTTGGGTGCGCGTGGTTTGCGTGGATTGATGGAGACGGTGATGATCGATGTGATGTACGATTTGCCTTCGTCTCAGGACGGTCAAACCGCTTATGAAGTCACCCGTGACTATGCGGCGCAACGCATCGAGAAAGCCAATATCAACCAACTCTCTTTAAGTGGAGAATAAAATCAACACAATAAACATGAAAAAAGCAATTATTATGATGACATTGGTAGCTACTCTTGTGGGTTGCTGTGCCAAGAAACCACACTATGAGAGTGTGGATGAGTATCCAGTGAAGCAAGGTTCGCTTGATGAGATGATGTATGCTGCTGATAAAACGACTTTCTCTGTTTGGAGCCCCAATGCAGATACGGTGTATTTGAATCTCTATGCAGATGCGACTACAGCGGAACCTCTGCAAACCCTTACGATGTGCCGTCAGGAAGATGGTAGTTGGACCAAAACCGTCAAGGGCGATTTGAACGGTCAGTTCTACACTTTCCAAATTGTAGAGCCCAGTTCTCGTTGGAAATTGCACGAGACCCCAGGTATCTTTGCGAAGGCAGTGGGTGTGAATGGTCGCCGTGCTGCGATTATTGACCTTGCTGCGACTAACCCAGAGGGCTGGAACGAAGATGTACGCCCTGCTTTTGCGGGTGCTAAGGATGCTATTGTATATGAGATGCACCACCGCGATATGTCTATTCATGCTACCTCTGGTGTGGAGAACAAGGGCAAGTTTGTACAATGGACCGAGCATGGCACCAAGACTGCCGAAGGTTTGGCTACAGGTATTGACCACCTCGTGGAGTTGGGCGTTACGCATGTGCAAATATTGCCTTCTTACGACTACGGATCAGTGGATGAGACTCGCTTGAGCGATAATAAGTACAACTGGGGCTATGATCCTGTGAACTACAATGCGCCTGATGGTGGCTATAGCACCAATCCCTACGACCCCGCTACGCGTATCCGCGAGATGAAGCAGATGATTCAGGCATTGCACAAAGCAGGTATCCGTGTGATTATGGATGTGGTGTATAACCATACCTTCAATGTGGAGAATAGCAATTTCACCCAGACTTGCCCTGACTATTTCTATCGTCTTCACGAGAATGGCGAATTGGGTAATGCTTCGGGCTGTGGCAACGAGACAGCCAGCGAGCGTGCTATGATGCGCAAGTTCATCATTGAGTCTTGCCGCTACTGGATTGAGGAGTATCATATGGACGGTTTCCGTTTCGACCTCATGGGTATCCACGATGTGGAAACCATGAACCAAGTGCGCGCTATGATGGATAGCATCGACCCAAGCTTGTTGCTCTATGGCGAGGGTTGGGCTGCGGGTGGTCCACTGTATAATGGCGACTCATTGGCGATGAAGGCGAATATGCAAAAGCTGCCTAATATCGGTGCTTTCTGCGACGATATGCGTGATGCGCTGCGTGGTCCTTTCTCTGACAATAACCGCGGTGCTTTCCTCGTTGGTGAGAAAGGTCACGAGGAGAGTATTAAGTTCGGTTTGGTTGGTTGTATTGCTCACCCAGAGGTGGATATGGAGAAGGTGAACTACTCCAAGCAAGCTTGGACTGCTCAACCTACTCAATGTATCAGTTATGTGTCTTGCCACGACGATATGATGCTCACTGACCGCCTCAAAGCGAATAAGAAGCTGCGTCCTGGTGAGTTGCAAAAACTCAGCAAGTTGGCGCAAACTGCGGTGCTGACATCACAAGGTATGCCATTCTTGTGGTGTGGCGAGGAGATCGCGCGCGATAAGAAAGGGGTGCACAATAGCTATTGCAGTCCTGATGAGATTAATTCTATTGACTGGTCGTTGAAGGCGCAGAACCTTGACCTCTTCCGCTATTATCAAGGTCTGATTGCACTGCGCAAGGCGCACCCTGCTTTCCATATGGGTGATGCTGAGTTGGTTCGCCAGCATGTACATTTCTTGGAGGTGCCAGAGGGCGTAGTGGCATACCAATTGAATGGTGAGGCAGTAGGCGATAGTTGGAAGACGATTGTTGTGGTGCTGAATGGTCAAGAGAAAGCGGCTAAAGTGGCATTGCCAGAGGGTGAGTTCCGCTATGCATGTGTGGACGGCGAATGTCCAGTGGAGTGTGATGCTACTGTTTCTGGTACTATTCGCGTTGCTCCACAAACGGCTGCGATTCTGTATCAATAAATAGTTTTTTCTCTGAAAGAATCAATCTCATACCGCCCTCTTGCGCCACTTGTGCAAGGGGCGGTATTGTTTTTGTACGGCTGTAGGGTGTCTTCCGAAACCACTCGGTTACCACTCTGACTTTCCTAACACGCCCGCAGAAAAGTCTTTGTCCATCGGGTGTGTAAGTGGGAATTGTTTGATTTATTTGCATATATCAGAAAAATATAGTACTTTTGTAGTCGGAATGAAGAATACGATGGTATATATGCTGCGTATGGCATAGAATTTGTGCACAATCCAGAGGGATATATCCGCTACAATAATATGAACGAACACTATCATTTCTACTATATCAAAGACCATTTAGGGAATGTGCGTGAGACATATAAGATTCCCGATGCAGGCACAAAGGAGTGTGTGCAGCGTATGCAATACTATCCCTCTGGCTTGCCTTGGGCTGAGAGTACGAATTCATCTGAGCAACCATACAAATACAACAGCAAGGAGTTTGTGGAAATGCATGGATTGGACGAGTACGATAGCGAGGCGCGTTGGTATTATCCTGCCATCTGTCGAACAACGACGATGGACCCACTGGCGGAGAAATATTATTCAACATCACCTTATGCATGGTGTGGGAATAATCCTGTGAGGTTTGTGGATCCTGATGGAATGGATTGGTATATGGATGAAGATAGTACCATTGTGTGGACTGATTATGGAAGCCAACAAGAGATGGATGATAACGGAGTAAAAGGAACCTATTTAGGTGAAGCTTATGTGGAAATTAACGGGTCATATGACGAGCAATTAGGAGAAGGTAATAATTTATTTGGTGAAGGTGCAATTTTAGCAACTGCAATTGTATATGGTCCAAAAGGAGCAAATGATATTGCGGAATATGCAGCATTTACCATGTCGTCTGATTACGAAGAATATGGTGCTATAGAAGATGGTGATTATGTGGTTTATTACGAC
>Ga0233379_1000096_pt1 | contig 12211 bp, 9 predicted proteins | sample ElkDunMinimDraft_8_FD_180679 | JGI IMG/M metagenome (GOLD analysis project Ga0233379, IMG submission 180679) | Fecal eukaryotic communites from dung pellets of Tule Elk in California, USA - Elk Dung F1 | ecosystem: Host-associated > Mammals > Digestive system > Large intestine > Fecal | place...
TTCAAAGGAGCAAGCTCCTTATCTGTCCGCTCGACTTGCATGTATTAGGCACGCCGCCAGCGTTCGTCCTGAGCCAGGATCAAACTCTCCAAAAAGTGTTTGATTGCTCAAAAATAATAAAAGTTTTTGTTTCGATCAATGTCGAAACGTTTATTAGAATTAACGTTGACGTTTGTGTTTTGTTTAGTTTTCAAAGAACATTTTGTCGCTCTCAAGCAACTTTTATATAATATCATTTCATCTATTTGCTTGTCAACAGGTTTTTTATTTTTTCTTTTGTCCCTGTCGACTTTTATTATTATATATACGTTTATACTTAATTGCAATAGAAAAATTAAAGTTAGAAAATTTAATTTTCATATCTTTAGATTCTATTACTCTTGTTACTGAAATTAAATGAGTTTCAAACCACTTCTGAGTAATACTTCATTCGCATACATAGCCCTCTGTTTAGTAGAGGGCTATGGTCATTCTATATTATTTGCTCAATAAATATTGATCGGTTTTTTTCTAAATCTAATAATTCATTGTTCTTGAGCTTTATAGTAGGACGTGTTGGATATGTATTATTAATATAAAGAACTTCCCCAGTAGTCCCATTCGAAAGTTTTACATTTGAACCGATAACAATTTGTACAACTCCAGTGGCTAGTGCCTTTATTACTTTTAAATCAAATTTACCAAAATCATCATGTCTAATCATCTCCCAAACTCTATACGGAGATTGCTTTGATCGGTATGTGCGTTCTGATATCATAGCATGGTATACGTCTGCTACTGCTACAATTTTGGAATATATATGTATTCTATCCTCTTTCTCTCCACCCGGATACCCTGAACCATCTAATCTTTCATGATGCTGTAACACAGCAATTTTTACTTCTTTTTTCAAACTGGAGCTTTTTTCGAGCATTTTAAAGCCATATATTGGGTGCTTCTTAATTTCGTTATACTCTTCAAAAGATAAAGGAATATCTTTTTCTAGTATTCCTTTCGGCACTTTTGCCATTCCAACATCACTTAAGCAACCTCCTAGCGAAACTTGTACAATGTTTCCCATCTCAAATCCAAGTTTTTTAGCAATGTATCCACTTATTAAACCAACTGATATGGCATGATGATAGAAATAATCATCCTTTGTAGAATAATGGTGCAGATGAAATATATCCTTTTCATCTGATAATGCTTGCTCTAGTAAAGGTATATATATTTTTCTCACTTCGATAATGTCAAAACTAGCACCTGCTTGCCATCCTTTGAATAACCTTTTAAATTGCTGTACTACATGCAGGTAGGATGTTATAAATTTGCTTAGACGCAATGATGTATCCGTCTCTTCAGCATCAATAATTTCTTTAGGAGAAAACTTTTTACCATCAATCATTGTTCTCTCAACACTTACTTCTTTAATTAAGAAGGCATTTAATATTCTCTTCTTTTCTTGATCAATAATAGTTTTCGCTAATAAAATCGGTCTATTTGTTTTACTATATACATCCTTCGATAAGATGCATCCTTCTTGAAGGGTATTTGTTTTAACTTTCATCATTTTCACCTCTCTTGTAACATCTATTTACGTTTTACCTATGAATTAAGAAACTAATGAATTTCAAAACTAGAGTTTTAATTATTTTTTATATCGTCTGTAAAACAGAATAATTAAGTAAGATAATCTACAACAACTAGTAAAAATATGATTACTTACATATAAAAAAAGAGCTGTCTTAAAGTAACTTCCATTACTTTAAGACAGCTCCGAGTGCAAAATTATTTTTCTGAACCATCGGTTTCATTGGATTCAACTTGATCTTGATCTTGATCTTGATTATGGTCTTGATCCATCTCAACATCTTCATGTTCTTCTTCTTTTTCTACAATTGCCACTGTAGATACAAATTCGTTTTCATCTTCACCTAAGCGAATTAATTTTACACCTTGTGTGTTTCGACCAGTTTGAGAAATACTTTCAACACCAGTTCTTATGATTATACCTGCTGCAGTAATAATCATAATATCTTCTTCTCCTGTCACTGTCTTAATAGCAACAAGCGAGCCAGTTTTATCTGTGATGTTACAAGTTTTAATTCCCTTACCTCCACGACTTTGGATACGATATTCTTTTTCATTTGTTCGTTTCCCATAGCCGTTCTTCGTAACAATTAAAATCTCTTCATCACTATTTAACAGTTCCATTCCGATAACTTCATCATCTTTACGGAGTGTAATACCTTTTACGCCTGTAGCTGTACGACCCATAGAACGTACATCTGTTTCAGGGAATCGGATCATTAGACCATTCTTTGTACCAATGATAATATCTTTACTTCCATCAGTCAGCCTAACAGAGATTAATTCATCTCCCTCTTTAAGACCTAATGCGATTAACCCATTATTGCGGATATTAGCAAATGATGTTAATGGTGAACGCTTACTAATTCCATACTTCGTAGTGAAGAATAGATAGTTGTCTTCTTTGAATTCTGTCACTGGAATAATCGCATTTACCCACTCATCCTTATCAATTTCTAGCAGGTTAATAATCGGCAAGCCTTTAGCTGCACGACCATACTCAGGAATTTCATATCCTTTAGAACGGTATACTTTCCCCTTATTCGTAAAGAATAAAATAGTATCATGGGTATTTGTTGTTAACAAATGTTCAACGAAATCATCTTCGTTTGTACCCATTCCTTGAACTCCTTTTCCACCACGTCTTTGACTCTTATATGTCGAAATCGGAAGTCGCTTAATATATCCTTTATGAGTAAGTGTAACTGCGATATTCTCTTGAGGAATAAGATCTTCATCCTCAAAATTTTCTAATCCAGTCAACACAATTTCTGTTTTTCTTTTGTCATTGAAGCGTTCTTTTATTTCTAGAAGTTCTTCACGAATAATATCAAGTAATTTTTCTTCATCTGCTAAAATAGCTTTCAACTCAGCAATTAAAGTCATTAATGCTTGATATTCATTTTCAATTTTTTCTCTTTCTAAACCTGTTAATCTTTGTAAACGCATATCTAGAATAGCTTGCGCTTGTTTTTCAGAAAGAGAGAAGTTTGTCATTAAACCTTCTTTAGCAATTTCTGTTGTTTCAGAGCTACGGATTAATGCAATGACTTCATCTAGATGATCTAGAGCAATTCGTAAACCTTCTAAAATATGAGCTCTAGCTTCTGCTTTACGTAATTCAAACTCTGTACGGCGACGAATTACCACTTTTTGATGGTCTAAATAGTGAACCAAACATTGTTTTAAGTTTAATACTTTCGGTTGCCCATCAACTAGAGCTAATAGGTTTATACCAAAGTTTGACTGCAATGCTGTTTGTTTATATAAATTATTCAATAGTACATTAGCATTAACATCTCTACGAAGTTCCATGACAATACGCATTCCGTTACGGTCAGATTCATCGCGAAGGTCAGTAATTCCCTCTATCTTCTTATCACGAGCCAACTCTGCAATTTTTTCAATTAACTTAGCTTTGTTAACCTGATATGGTATTTCGTTGACGATAATAACTGGCTTACCGTTTGACATTTCCTCAATTTTGGCTTTAGCACGGAGAGTGATTGAGCCTCTTCCTGTTTGGTATGCTTTTCGAATACCACTTCGTCCTAAGATTAGACCTGCAGTAGGGAAATCTGGACCAGGAATAATTTCCATCAATTCATCAATCGTCATGTCGGGATTTTTACTAACAGCTAGTACACCATCAATAACCTCACCTAATTGGTGTGGCGGGATATTGGTAGCCATACCTACAGCAATCCCTGAACTACCATTGACTAATAAATTTGGAAATCTAGCAGGCAATACAACTGGCTCTCTTTCAGCACCATCATAGTTATCTTGATAATCAATTGTATCTTTATTGATATCACGAATTAATTCCATTGATATCTTTGACATACGTGCTTCCGTATAACGCATCGCTGCAGCTGGATCTCCGTCTACTGAACCGAAGTTTCCATGACCTTCAACCAACATATAGCGATAGTTAAAATCTTGTGCCATACGAACCATTGTTTCATACACTGCTACATCACCATGTGGGTGGTATTTACCGATAACTTCTCCAACGATACGAGCTGACTTTTTATACGCCTTCTCAGAAGTCATACCTAAATCATTCATCGCATATAGAATTCTTCGGTGAACAGGTTTCATACCGTCCCGCACATCAGGTAGTGCACGTGAAACAATTACACTCATTGCATAATCCAAAAAGGATGTACGCATTTCATGACTTATATTTATCTCTGTTACTCTTGTTTCCGACATGGAGAAAACCTCCTTATAAAAGCTGTTGCTTCTTTTTAGTTTAATCTTTTGAATCAGGCTTTTTTACTATGTAAAAGAAAGGATAGACCTTGTAAATCTATCCTGCCTTGACTTATATATCTAAATTTTTCACGTAAACAGCATTTTCCTCAATGAAATTTCTTCTTGGTTCTACTTTATCACCCATTAGCATCTCGAATGTTTCATCTGCTTCTATTGCATCTTTTAAAGATACTTGTAACATTGCTCTAGTGCTTGGATTCATAGTTGTTTCCCATAGCTGTTCAGGATTCATCTCTCCAAGACCTTTGTATCGTTGCAACCCTGGTTTCGGACTTTCAGGTAGAACTTTCAAAACTTCCTCAAGTTCCCGATCATTGTATGCATACTCAACTTTCTTACCCTGAGTAATTTTATACAATGGAGGCTGTGCAATATATACATAGCCATGCTCTAGAATCTTTCTCATATAACGGTAGAAGAATGTTAATAGTAACGTACGAATGTGCGCTCCATCTACATCGGCATCTGTCATAATAACAACTTTATGATACCTTGCTTTTGTAATATCAAATTCCTCACCAATTCCAGTACCTAGGGCCGTAATGATTGTACGAATTTCATTGTTGGATAAAATTTTATCTAACCGAGCTTTTTCAACATTTAAAATCTTCCCTCGTAAAGGTAAAATTGCTTGAAAATGACGATCACGGCCTTGTTTTGCAGAACCTCCCGCAGAGTCACCCTCAACGATATAAAGTTCGCTGATTCCAGGATCTCTAGAGGAGCAATCAGCTAGCTTTCCAGGCAAGCTAGATACTTCTAATGCCGATTTTCTTCTAGTCAATTCACGAGCTTTCTTGGCAGCCATTCTTGCTCTTGCAGCCATCAGCCCTTTTTCAACGATTTTCCTTCCGACAGAAGGGTTTTCATACATAAATTGTTCAAGCTTCTCTGATAAAATTGAGTCAGTGATTGCTCTAGTTTCTGTATTACCTAATTTTGTTTTAGTTTGCCCCTCGAATTGTGGATCCGGATGTTTAACGGAAATAATACCTGTCAATCCTTCACGAACATCATCGCCAGACAGATTGGTATCATTCTCCTTAATCATTCCTTGCTTGCGAGCATAATCATTAATTACGCGTGTTAAAGCTGATTTGAAACCCGCTTCATGAGTGCCTCCCTCATGTGTATGAATATTATTAGCAAATGAATATATACTGCTTGTATAGCTGTCATTATACTGAAGAGCTACTTCTACCGTAATACCATCACGTTCGCCTTGTATATAGATTGGTTCTTCATGCAAAACTTCCCTAGTTCGGTTTAAATGCTCTACATACGAAACAATTCCACCTGCATAATGGTACTCATTGCTTCGTTTAGGCTCACGCTCATCTTTTATCGAGATTTTAATATTCTTATTTAAGAAAGCCAATTCCCGTAATCGGGTAGCTAAAGTGTCATAATTATACACCAATGTTTCTGTGAAAATTTCACTGTCTGGTTTAAAATGGATAGTCGTTCCTGTTTCTTCACTTTCTCCAATAACCTTCAAATCTCCGCAAGGAACACCCTTTTCGAATTTTTGATAGTGAATTTTACCTTCTCTTTGGACAAATACTTCTAAAATAGTAGATAGGGCATTAACTACAGATGCACCAACACCATGAAGACCGCCAGACACTTTATATCCGCCGCCACCAAATTTACCTCCAGCATGAAGAACGGTCATAATTACTTCAACTGCTGGTCTTCCCATTTTTTCATGGATACCAACTGGAATTCCACGCCCGTTATCCTTTACCGTAATACTATTATCTTTTTCAATAATAACTTGAATGTTATCGCAATAACCCGCTAATGCTTCATCGATACTATTATCAACTATTTCCCACACCAAATGGTGTAAGCCTCTCTCACTTGTAGAACCGATATACATACCAGGGCGTTTCCGAACTGCTTCTAGACCTTCTAAAACCTGTATCTGATTCTCATCATATGCTTGGACTTGTTCTTCTCTTTGATCCATTGTCAATCGGTATCACCTGCACTTTTTTTTAATTCCATATACAAATATACAGAATTTATTTTTTTCTATCAAAAAAATGTTGAAACAATATAATTACTTTATTTGTTTCAAGCTACCTTTTACAACTTCAAATGTCGCGGCTTGTTTCAGTGTATCGTGATTAATGCCATCTACACTAGTCGTAGTAACAAAGGTTTGGACTTTTCCTTGAATGGTATTTAGGAGATGGGATTGTCGGTAATCATCTAATTCCGATAACACATCATCCAATAAAAGAATAGGATACTCACCAATTTCGGCATGTATTAATTCAATTTCAGCTAGTTTAAGGGATAATGCTGTTGTTCTCTGTTGACCTTGAGAACCAAATGTTTGAACATCACGATCATTTACAATAAAAATAAGGTCATCACGATGCGGTCCAAAAAGGGTAACTCCTCGATCGATTTCTCTTTGTTGCATCTTTGCATACTTATTTTTAAACTCTTCTATCATCTTTTGCATGTCCATAGTTTCTGATACGTCTACAGAAGACTTATATTCAATTCTTAAAGTTTCTAAATTTCTCGAGATTCCACTATGTATAGGCTCAGCCCATTTTTGCAACAATGATAAAAACTGAAATCTCTTTCGAATAATTTTTACAGCATATTCAATAAATTGCTCCGTCAAAACTTCTAACATAGATAAATCTGTGTTCTTTTTTATTTGGAGCATCTTTAAGTAATGATTTCTTTGTTGTAGTATCTTAGAATACTGACTGTATTCATGTAGATATATCGGTGAAACTTGTCCAATTTCCATATCGATAAAACGTCTTCGAACTTGCGGGCTTCCTTTTACTAAATGTAAATCTTCAGGAGCAAACATAACGACATTCATATTACCTACATATTGGCTCAATTTCTTTTGTTCAATATGGTTATATTTTGCTTTTTTTCCCTTTTTGGACACGATTAGCTCTAAAGGTACTGTCGAATTTCTTTTTTTGACTCTACCTTCTATTTTAGCATATTCTTTATCCCAAAATATTAAATCTTTATCATTGGATGTACGATGGGATTTTGCCATTGCTAAAACGTAGATTGATTCCATGATATTTGTTTTACCTTGAGCATTTTCACCAAGAATTACATTTACTTTGTTTTCAAAGTTCACTTCTAATTCTTCGTAATTTCTGTAATTTTTCACTTTTAGTGATTCAATATACATAGATTATTTCCTTTACTCTACGCCATTTATAAGAAACTTACCAAATTCCGATATTTCTATTATATCACCATTTCGTAATTTTCGACCTCTTCGATTATCAAGTTCTCCATTTACAAAAATTTCGTGTTCACTTAAAAACCATTTGGCCATTCCACCGCTTTGAATAATGTCAGCGACCTTTAAAAATTGACCTAATGTTATATAGTCTGTTGAAATTGTTATTTTGTTTGTCATTCACAACACTCTTTCGTCTATATACTCTAATACTTTATTTTACTAAACTCTACTTAAATTCACAAAGAAAAGTATGAAATTTATTTTTCTTTGTGAACTATTTCGAAACAATCTGAGAACAATCTTATATTTAAAGAATTTAGTGATCAATCAATGCCTATGAAAAAGATCTTTTTAAAAAAGCTGTCAGTAATAAACTAACAGCTTCAAAAAAATTTTTAGTATGTTCTAACAGGTAGGATAAGTTGCAGCATTGAATCATCATTTTGGGCTTGAATTAGGAATGGTCTCATTGCTCCAGTGAAGCTAACTTTAATGTCAGTACCCTCCAATGAACGTAGAGCATCCATCATAAATTTAGCGTTAAATGATATTTTTAATTCTTCACCACTAATTATATCAGCTTGAACTTCCTCTACTACTTTTCCGATTTCAGGGATATTGGAAGAAATCTCAACACTAGTATCCCCAACTGTAGAAAGTTTTACAATATTATTTTTTCCTTCGCCTAATAATGAGGCACGTACAATCGATTGCAAGAAATCTTTAGTATTTACTATAACATCTGTTTTACTTTCGTTTGGAATAAGACGAGAAGTGTCTGGGTAGTTGCCTTCCAATAAACGAGAGAAGAATAACAAATGTTTTGTTTTAAATAGTATTTGATTTTCAGTAATAACGATATTGACTGTACTTTGAGAGTCATCGAGTATTTTACTTAATTCGGACAAACTTTTTCCTGGAATTACGACATTATAGTTTTCTTGGCTAGTTGTTTGTACTTTAGCTTTTCTTAATGCCAATCGGTGACTATCTGTTGCAGTACAGATAATATTTTCATTTTCGATCTTCCAGTTGACACCTGTCAAGATAGGGCGTGTTTCTGAGGTGGACACTGCAAATACTGTTTGTCTAATTAAAGCCTTTAATAAGTCTGTTGGAATTGTAATAATATTTTCTTCTTCAATTTGAGGAAGATGCGGGTATTCATCTGCACTTAAGCCATTAAGATTAAATTCAGCTTTTCCAGAACGAATCATTGTCTGAAAACCGTTCTCTACACTGATCTCAACATCATCTAAAGGTAACTTTTTTACAATTTCATTAAAAAACCTTGCTTGTAAAACAATGCTTCCAGGTCTTATTATTTCAACAATTTCATTACCGTCTTCTTCAAGAGGGATAAATGACTCAATTGATGTATCTGAATCAGAACCGGTTAATGTTACACCATTTGTAGTAGCTGTTATTTTAATACCTGTCAAAATAGGAATAGTTGTTCTGGATGCTACAGCTTTAATGACATCTTGTACACTTTGAACTAATCGTTCTCTTTGAATTATAAATTGCATGTTCATCCTCCTTAATGGTTGGGTATAGTATATATTTTTCTTTTAAAAAATAGTAATAGTAATAGTAGGGGCTGTTAATATGTGGATAACTACAAAAACACTAAGGAAAAACAGTCTATCCACATGTGGACAGACTGTGCATATGTTTTCATGTTTTATTAACATTATTAAGAGTTATTGTTTTAACCTATTATTAATATCTTTTATTTGTTGTTGCAATTGAACATCCGTTTTTATCAATCTAGAAATTTTTTCGTGTGCATGGATAACTGTAGTGTGGTCTCTCCCACCAAACTCATCTCCTATTTTAGGCAACGAAGAGTCTGTTAATTCACGAGATAAGTACATAGCAATCTGTCTTGGAAATGCAACGGACTTTGTTCTTTTCTTAGCTTTAAAATCCTCTAATTTTACTTGAAACTCTTCTCCAACTGCTTTCTGGATTTCGTAAATAGTGATGATTTTCGGTTTCGAACTAGGAATAATATCTTTTAGTGCTTCTGCCGCTAAATCAGCATTGATATCCTTATTAATCAATGAAGAATAAGCAACCACTCGGATAAGTGCGCCTTCTAATTCTCTAATATTTGAATCAATTTGGTTAGCTATATAAAGCATGACTTCATTAGGGATATCTAACCCTTCCGCTTTTGCTTTTTTACGTAAAATAGCAATTCTTGTTTCTAAATCCGGTGGGGTAATATCTGTAATTAGGCCCCATTCGAATCTAGAACGTAAGCGATCTTCTAATGTGGGAATTTCTTTAGGTGGCCGATCGCTTGAAATAACAATTTGCTTATTTTCTTCATGAAGCGTATTAAAAGTATGGAAAAATTCCTCTTGTGTTTGTTCTTTTCCAGCTAGGAACTGAATATCATCTATAAGTAATACATCTACGCTTCGATATTTATTACGAAATTCTTCTGCTCTGTTATCTCGTATTGAGTTTATGAATTCATTTGTAAATTTTTCAGACGACAAATAAACCACTTTAGCTGCTGGATTGTGTTCAAGAACATAGTGACCAATTGCATGCATTAAGTGTGTTTTTCCTAATCCAACTCCCCCATAGATAAAAAGGGGATTATATGCTTTAGCTGGAGCTTCTGCCACTGCTAAAGAAGCAGCATGGGCAAATCGGTTTCCAGAGCCAATAACAAAAGTATCAAATGTATTTTTATTATTGAGCATATGTTGAGGATATTCATTTTGATCATCATCGCGTTTTTTGTTTTTATCTTTTTGTGATGGCTTCAAATCAATATCATCATTTGTTTGATTTTGAGGAATAATAAATTTAACTAGTAATTCTTCACCTATCACTTCATATAAAACTGAAGAGATTAAATGTGTATATCGGCCTTCTAACCAATCACGAGCAAATTCGTTAGGAGCGGTTATGGTCAAAGTATCGCCTTTTAATGAAGAAGCTTTTGTTGATTTTAACCAGGTTTCGAAGCTAGGTTTGCTAACTTTCTTCTCCATTTGGGCTAATACTTGATCCCATAGAGCATCTATATTCTCCAGAGTAATCCCTCCTTACTTTAATGTATTTTTTAACTTGGTAACGGTCGCAAATGTAGAATATGTAAATCTACGCTTACAATTCATACTTGTGGATAAAATATATAATAAGAAAAAAATAGGTTTTCGACAAAATCCACCGTTTGTGGACAAGTGGTTACCAACACATGGTGATAAATATCCACAAGTTATTAACAGTTTGTGGATAACCTATTTTTGAAATACAAGTTATTAAGAGTGAAAACACAAATATAATATCAAATAAATGAGGTAGTTGCAATGATTAAAATTAGTTATCCACATTTTGAACGTTATGGGGAAAAAATTATCACCAGTAGATTAACTTGTGTAAAACTTGTCATTCGGTAGTGTGGATAAAAGATTCATGTCGAAAAAATTATCCACAGTAACTTATCAGATGGTTTTGTAGAGGGTACTTTTTATTTAATCATTATGTAATATCAAATAAAGGATTACTGTGATAAAATATTCGAAGTACAGATTAGCGAAAAGTTTTGCGGCAAAAGTTTTTAGTTGAAATGGCAAATTAAAAGAATGAATAGATCATGAACAAAGAGAATCCGAAATAATTTAAAACTTGGAAGCACTATATTTTTTACTATTAATCGATTAGGTTGACATATTGGTTAGTTATTATATATAATTGTTTGGACTGTCTTTAACTGAAATCCTCAGGGAGGTGTCATAGAATGAAAAGAACTTATCAACCAAATAAGCGTAAACACAGTAAAGTTCACGGTTTTCGTGCGCGTATGAGCACTAAAAACGGCCGTAAAGTGTTAGCAGCTCGTCGTCGTAAAGGTAGAAAAGTATTATCTGCATAGGCCACTGAAAAATCTCAGTGGTCTTTTTTCAGTTTGAAATCTTTCGGATGCTTTAATTGCTTTCCCTGACGGATCAATCTGAATTGAAGGTGTGTAATCTATGAAAAAGAAATTTAGAATAAAAAAAAATGAAGACTTTCAGCAAGTTTTTCGTAAAGGTGTATCATTTGCTAATAGGCAATTTGTTGTCTACATATTGGAAAAGGAAAATCAAGATTACCTCCGAATTGGTTTGTCTGTTAGTAAGAAGATAGGCAATGCTGTAATGAGAAATCAGATAAAGCGGTATATACGTCAAACTTTCCTTGAACTTAATGGAGATATCAAAGAGGGATATGATTATGTCATTATTGCTAGAAAACCTGTGAGTGAAATGGATTTCTTTCAAGTGAAAAAAAGTCTTATTCATGTACTAAAAAGAGGATCTGCAATTAAGAGTACAAAAAATAAAGAATATTGATACACTTAAATTGAACACTGACTAGTAATACATGGTAAAATACAATAGTAAATCGTATTTTTTTATTTTTATAAGTGGACAAGTTGTAGTTTGGCAAAAATGGAACCAGTAACTTAAATAGAAAACTGCAGTTTTAGACCTTAGAAGACTTGTTGGATTACAGAAGTGTTTTTCTAGAGATGAAAGTGGTTACAATGTAACTATTTTATAAATTATGAATGAAGCAATAAGGAGGAACTACGTTTGAAGAAGCGAATATTGC
>Ga0233379_1000097_pt1 | contig 12203 bp, 13 predicted proteins | sample ElkDunMinimDraft_8_FD_180679 | JGI IMG/M metagenome (GOLD analysis project Ga0233379, IMG submission 180679) | Fecal eukaryotic communites from dung pellets of Tule Elk in California, USA - Elk Dung F1 | ecosystem: Host-associated > Mammals > Digestive system > Large intestine > Fecal | place...
CTTATATATCGTCAACACTTTTTAAAAATCTTTTTTTAAAAAGTTATAAAACCTAGCAAAACGTTTAAAATCAACACTTTACTACTTAGATAAGTATAGGAAACTTATCTTATTACTTTACCGAAATACTTTAATCTTTATATTACCCAATATTGGATAGCTGCTAATGAACATAGTCCAGGTACACCTAAAACACCGACTATTCCCACTGTGTATCCATTAATAGGCACATGCAACCCAATTTCTCCTCCCGCAGCATTTAACAAAAAAATCATCATTCCACCAATAGCTAATTTACGTATTAGTCCTCCGATGAAGCGAAGTGATTTAGAGGAAACACCAGAAATCAATAATAAACTAATGACTAATACAAAAATAAAAACAACCAAAATAGTATCCAAAAAAAACCCCCCTTTTTTAGCTCATAGTACAAGCTATGCAATGGGTTCCTTGATTAGAACTTGCATAAAAAAGGGGGTATAACTAATGCTTACTCACAACTTTTCGATATTTAGCTTCCTTAAACAATGAAAAGTATTTTACTTCAGCCATTTTCGTTTCTAATATGATGTCATCAGAAGGGTCTACGCACTTATCTAACAATTGTTTCTTGTTTAACCATTCTCTTTTTAATGATTGTATTTCTGTTATAAGCTTCTCGTCATACTCTTTTCTAAGCCAGCCCTTGCGTCGAAATAACACTGAATATTCCTCCTGATTGCTTTACATCTACAATTCTCTTCTTCCTTCTAGCGCTTTAGATAAAGTAACTTCATCTGCATATTCTAAGTCTCCACCCACAGGTAGTCCATGTGCAATTCTTGTCACTTTAATTCCTGAAGGTTTTAATAACCTAGAAATGTACATAGCAGTCGCTTCACCTTCAATATTAGGGTTAGTCGCTAATATTACTTCCTGTATCCTGTCATCCTGAAGTCGTTTCAGTAAAGTGGGGATATTGATATCCTCCGGACCAATACCATCCATTGGTGAAATACTACCATGTAGTACATGGTATAAACCATTGTACTCCCGCATTTTTTCCATGGCAATTACATCTTTTGGATCTTGCACCACACATACAATATCTCGATCTCTTCTTTTATCTTCACATATAAAACAAGGATCTTGATCTGTAATATGCCCGCAGACAGAACAGTAAGTCAAATTACGTTTAGCGTTCACTAACGCTTTAGCAAAATCTAATACAGTATCTTCTTTCATACCTAAAACAAAAAAAGCTAGCCGGGCAGCTGTCTTTGGACCGATACCCGGCAATTTCATAAAGCTATCAATAAGTTTCGAAATCGGTTCAGGATAATGCATCTTCTTTTACCTATTAGAACATTCCAGGAAGGTTCAATCCTTTAGTGAATTGGCCCATCGTTTGGTTTGTTAGTTCATCTGCTTTCTTCAATGCATCATTTGTAGCTGCAAGAACTAGATCCTCTAACATTTCGATATCGTCTGAATCTACAACCTCTGGTTTGATTTTCACTTCAACTACTTCTTTGTGACCAGTTACAGTAATTGTAACCATCCCGCCACCTGCAGTACCTTCAATTCTTTTTTCTCCTAACTCTTCTTGAGCTTGAGCCATCTTTTTTTGCATTTTTTGCATTTGCTTCATCATACCTTGCATATTTCCCATTCCACGCATATTTAAATCCTCCAATTATTAATCTTTTATTTCGAGCAAATCATCGCCTACTAACTTTCTTGCTTCAGCGATAATAGGATCTTCTTCTGTCACATTGTCCTTCGGTTGTTCGATGTGCTGTGTCGCAAGGAAATCTTCACGGATTTGTTGCCATTGATCTTCTGGCACACCTTCAATCGTCAAAGGATTTCCTATTAAGTGATTCATGATTGAACTAATCACTTCTAAGAAACGATTATTTTCCATTGTCATTTGACAATGGATTTCATATTTGAATTTTACCACAAAAGCAGTTGAAGATGCAGCCACTGGTTCGGCTTCACTTAACAAAGCTGCTATCGATTTCATATTCTGATTAGCAAGGTTAGAAAGCAAATCAGGCCAACTTCCTTTTACTTTCTGCAAATCCTGTTTTGTTGCTTCCTTTAAAATATGATTTACTTTTCCTACTGGAACTTTATAAGACTTTTTATTAACAGCCTTTGATTTAGGAGCAGCCGTTTTCTCTTCTGCTTTTACTTGTACTCCTGTTGTTTTTAAAGTTCGAAGCTCGCTTTCAAGTTGATCAATTCTTTTTTGCAACTTTAATACTTGATCATCTGATAATTTGCTTACCTCTTTTTCCTGACAAAGCTTTACAAGCATTACCTCTAGGAAAATCCGTGGATGATTCGTCCACTTCATATCTTGTTGCGCTTTATTTAAATTATCAATTAATACATAAATTGATTCTGGATCCATACTGTTAGCCAATTCTTTGAATTGGTCGTCTATAATCACACGTTCAAATGAATCGGTTAATTGCGTTGATACTTGATAAAGCAACATATCTCTAAAGTATAAAATTAAGTCTTCAATCAGTCTAACAGGATCCTTCCCTAAGGAAAGTAGTTCCTTTAGTAATTCTAGAGCCTTAGCAACATTCTTAGTTTGAATCGTTTGTACTAAATCACTCATAAACACTTGAGAAACCGAACCTGTCACTGTTAAAGCATCCTCAACGGTTACAGTTTCATTTGTGCTGAAGGAGATTGCTTGATCTAATAAACTTAAAGCATCCCTCATTCCACCTTCTGCTGCTCTTGCAATAATTTGTAGAGCTTGCTCATCACAAATATTACCTGTGTTAGAAAGAATGATATTCATTCTTTCTACGATATCCTCCGGACCGATTCGTTTAAAATCAAATCTTTGACAACGTGAAATGATCGTTAATGGAATTTTATGGGGTTCTGTTGTTGCCAGAATAAAAATGACATGCTTTGGAGGTTCCTCTAATGTTTTTAGAAGTGCATTAAAAGCTCCTGTTGATAGCATATGTACCTCATCAATTATGTAAACTTTATAACGTACTGAATTGGGTACATACTTAACTTTGTCCCTAATATCCCTTATCTCGTCGACACCGTTATTCGAAGCAGCATCAATTTCGATAACATCTGAAATAGAGCCATCGGTTATTCCCTTACATGACGGACACTCATTACATGGCTCTGGAGTAGGTGATTTCTCACAATTCACAGCTTTAGCTAATATTTTGGCTACACTCGTTTTCCCAGTACCTCGAGGGCCCGAAAATAAGTAGGCATGGGAAATTTTCTGCTGCATAAGAGCATTCTGCAATGTCTTTGTCACATGTCTTTGCCCAATTACATCTGAGAATTGCTGTGGCCGCCAAACTCTATATAGTGCTTGATATCCCAAGGTATGCCCTCCTTTTACCTAATCGCTATTATTATACCTTACTTAAAATGCATTTTCCAAAAACAAATTAGAAAATCATTATCGGATATTCCTAAATTTTATAAAGTGTCTATCTGACTTAGTATAATGATCTTTTTATTTTATAGTTTTGATTTTACAAAAGACATTTCAATTTACCCTCAGTATAAAAAATTGAGGGAAATAAATGATTTAAAGTATACAAAAAAGGATGCATGTTCAAAACATTGCATCCTTATCGTTATTTATATAATTATAACTGCCGTACACCTTCTGTCGATTAGCAGCCATAAGCGTTACTTTTGCAGTTAGCTCAGCTCAGGCAACCCTGCGGCACATGAAAGGTTCCACTTAATGCTGCTTCCTTCCGGACCTGACATGGTTCGTGGATTTCCATTGCGCAGGACCCAAGCTTCAACACCACTTACAAAAGGCAGACCCTACAGCATACTAACCTCGAGAAGGGATTCAGTCTCGCTAGAGCGGATTGCGAGTACAGGGCACCGCTACCTCCCCACCTAGTACGGCAAATTTGATACCAATTTTTAAATGCATCATTTACGACGCAATATCAAGTATACTCATATTTTCAAAAAAAATCAAGGACTACTCTAATAACAAAATTACATCTATTGAAACTGGCTCTTTTTCTTCTCTTCTTTTTTTCTCATTCTTAACTCCTTGAAGAAATTAGTTAATATTTCTCCACATTCCTTTTCAAGTAAACCCGAAGTCACTTCACATTGATGATTAAAGCGTTCATCAGTAAGTAAATTCATAAATGTCCCTGCACATCCTGCCTTCGGGTCAGAGGCACCATATACCACTCTCTTTATACGAGAAAGTATAATAGCTCCTGAACACATTGGACATGGCTCTAACGTAACGTATAAAACAGCATCCTCCAAACGCCAACTACCTACTTTTTTACATGCTTGTTCTATAGCCATTAGCTCCGCATGAGCAGTAGAGCTTTGTTTGCTCTCCCTTAAATTATGTGCCCTGGCAATTATCTCATCGTTTAATACTATAACTGCACCGATAGGCACTTCCATTTTACCTTTAGCTTTTTCTGCCTCTTCTAATGCTATTCGCATATACTTTCTATCTTCACAGTCCATAAGAATACTCCTTAATAATTTTAACGATTAAATCTCCCCTGCAATTACATATTAATAATAAGTCTATTCGGAGATATTGTTTTCGATTATTTTTCCCGTTCTCCGAGCTACCAAATGAGCTCAAGGTTCGCCATACATACGCTGTGTTTTCTCTAAAGTATTTAGTAGAAATAATAAAATATAACAGGACAGGAATGATAAATAAATGAATAGTAAACACTCGTCAAAACGAGCATTATTAATAATCGATATGATAAATCACTTTCAATTTAAACATGGGGAAGTCTTACTCCAACATTCCGAATGTATCCTTACACCTTTGCTGCAGTTAAAAGCAAAAGCAAAACAATACGATACACCAGTCATCTATATCAATGACCATTATAATTTATGGCAAGCAGATTTCCAAAAAATAATTAAAATTTGCCAAAATAATTTAAATAACGAATTTTTAAAAGCAATTTCACCAGAAAATAACGATTATTTTCTAATTAAACCGAAACACTCCGCTTTTTACGGTACCGCTCTACATACATTATTAGCACAATTACATGTAACAGAATTAATTATTACCGGTATTGCAGGTAATATTTGTGTCCTCTTTACAGCAAACGATGCATATATGCGTGAATACTCTTTAATTTGTCCAGAGGATTGCATTGCATCTGTCGATCAACAAGACAATCAATACGCATTAGCAATGATGAAGCATGTTTTAAAGGCTAATATAAATAAAAGTAACACAATCCCCTTTGATTAAAATAATTTTTTGCAGAATACTCTACGCAATAAAATAGTGTGTGATAAAATAGCAGAAGTTGATATACCTCAAATGAACCAGGAGGCCAGAATAATATTATGAAACACACACCTTTTATTACAGTGGAAGGGCCGATTGGGATAGGAAAAACAACATTATCAAAAGCCATCTCCGATCATTTTCAATTTGCTATTTTGCGAGAGATTGTTGATGAAAATCCTTTCCTTGGGAAATTTTATAAAGATATCGAGGAGTGGAGCTTTCAAACTGAAATGTTTTTCTTATGCAATCGTTATAAACAATTAGAAGATATAAATAAAAAATATCTAAACAAACAACTACCAGTAGTAGCAGACTATCATATCTTTAAGAATTTAATCTTTGCACAGCGAAGCTTAAAAGAAGAGCAATATGAAAAGTATTTAAATATATTTGATATCCTTACAAATGATATGCCTGTCCCAAACATGGTTATCTACTTACACGCTAGCTTAGATACGTTATTAACTCGTATCCAAAAAAGAGGACGAGACATCGAAAAAAATATCAGCCCTCTTTATTTGGAACAACTATCGATTGATTATCATCAATTCATGCAACGATTTAAGGAAAAACATCCAGATGTAACCGTATTACAATTTAATGGAGATGAACTTGACTTTGTGAAAAATAAAGACGATCTCCAGATCATTATAAAACAAATTGAAGAACAGCTTCAAAAAGGGGTAAAACAATGAATTTTCGACAAAAATATAACATTCCAAGTAACAGTGTCATTACAATTGCTGGAACAGTAGGTGTGGGAAAATCTACATTTACTACAGCTTTAGCTAATGCTCTAAATTTCAGAACTTCATTCGAAAAAGTAGATTCGAATCCTTATCTAGAGAAATTTTATTCCGATTTTTCTCGATGGAGCTTTCATTTACAGGTTTATTTCTTAGCTGAACGATTCAAAGAACAAAAGAGAATTTTCGAATATGGCGGTGGCTTTATTCAAGACCGCTCTATTTACGAAGATACTGGGATTTTCGCAAGAATGCATTTTGAGAAAGGAAATATGGACAAGGTAGACTACGAAAACTACAAAAGTCTTTTCGATGCTATGGTTATGACCCCTTATTTTCCACACCCAGACTTATTAATATATTTGGAAGGTTCATTAGATGATGTTATCTCTCGCATTCAAGAAAGAGGACGCCCAATGGAACAACAGACACCTATTTCTTACTGGGAAGAAATGCATGGCCGTTACGAAGACTGGATTAACCAGTTTAACGCCTGCCCCGTATTGCGTTTAAACATTAATGATTATGATCTAGTTGAAAATGAAAATTCAATTGAACCAATCATCGAGAGAATCTCACACTTTTTGAAACAAACTCAACATTTACGTAGATAAAAAAAACAAAACAGGCTGGAACAAAAGATTTTCAGTCAATAAAAAACCGAACTATCATTTAAGTCTCTATGAAGTGACCCCTAAAAGTTAGACACGGTTATTTCATTAGGCAGCGGTTTGGGCATGAGTTCGATATTGGATCGGACTCATGCCTTTTAATTTCGCCTTAATACGTTTCGTGTTGTAATAATTGATATATTTTTCTAGTTCTATTTTAAACTGCTCGACACTCTCAAAATCCTTCAAATAAAGGAATTCCGACTTCATAATGCCAAAGAAATTCTCCATTACGGAGTTATCGTAACAGTTTCCTTTACGTGACATACTCTGCACAATATTTCTTGATTCAAGAGCGTGGCGGTATTGTCTCATTTGATAATGCCAACCTTGATCTGAATGCATCAGGAGTTTATGTTCTTCTGGCAATCGGTCTAAAGCCTTCTCCAACATCTCCGAGACAAGTGAATACGTTGGTCTAGAGCCAATTGTATACGTAATAATTTCTCCATTAAACAAATCTAAAACAGGGGATAAATACAGCTTTTCGCCAAATAATTTAAACTCTGTAATGTCTGTTACCCACTTCTCATTCGGGGCATCTGCAGTAAATCGTCGGTCTAAAATATTTGGTGCAATTTTACCAACCGTCCCTTTATAAGACTTATATTTTTTCATACGTACAATACACTTCAAGCCTAGTTCTTTCATGATGCGTTGAACCTTCTTGTGATTCACTTTTTGACCACGATTCGCTAGTTCATCACGAATGCGACGGTAACCATATCGCCCTTCATGTTCCTCATAAATTGCTTTGATTTCTGCTTTTAAATCAACATCTGGATCGGGTAAATCCATTTTCTTTGCGATATCATAAAATGTGCTACGTGGAATCTCCGCATAGGCCACAAGTGCCTTCACCGAATATTTATGCCTTAATTCACAGATGACTTTTATTTTGTCTTTCGTGGTGATTTTTCTTTGGTTTGAACTAAGGCATTCAACTTTTTTAAATACTCGTTTTCCATTTCGAGCTGTTTAATACGTGCTTGAAGTGCTTCTGTAGAGCCTTCTGCTTGTACTTTTTTTGATTGTTTATTCGATTCTTTTTTCATGGATGGACGCCCCTTTTTCTTAGAAAAGAGCGCCTCCACTCCAAGTGTATTTAGTTGATTTCGCCATTTTCGAATTAATTTAGGTGAAGAAATCTTAAATATCACTGCAGCTTTATCAGAGGAAACGCCATTCTCGTTCATATAGTTTAGTACGTCCATTTTAAACTGAGCTGTGTAAGATGTATAGGATTTTTCAAAAACAGCTAGACCATGATATTCGAATTGCTTAATCCAGTTATAAACAACAGATTTACTTATACTCATTCGTTTTGCGATTTCGTTTATACTTTCAGATGAGTTTTGGTAACGAAAGACAGCGTCTAGTTTTTGTTCGTTTGTATATTTAGTCATAAAAAACTGCACCTCCAATTGTTGGGTGTGTCTAACAATTGGGGTGCAGTTCACTAATTTAGAGTCTTAGAATAGTTCGGTTTTTATTTTTCTTGAATTGATTAATTTGCAATTATTCGGTTTTAAAGTGGATATTTCGTTCTGTCCCAGCCTCTTTTTTAGTAAATTCACCTTCATTAAAATTGAATAAAAAATATGCATCTATGCGTAAAAAAATCGACCGAATATCCCGCTCAATGCAATTTTAATGTATAAAAAAATCGTTACATTATGCAATGTAACGATTACAATCCCTAATTTTATGCGCTTTAGTTGAATTTCGTTAAAAAATAATGGAGGAGGTAGAGGGATTCGAACCCCCGCGGGCTTTTACACCCCTGTCGGTTTTCAAGACCGATCCCTTCAGCCGGACTTGGGTATACCTCCATGCCTATTATATTATAAATCCGTTGTATAACTGTAACAGATTTAACCTTATTTTTTTGCGCTTTGTTGAACTTCATTAAAAAAATGGAGGAGGTAGAGGGATTCGAACCCCCGCGGGCTTTTACACCCCTGTCGGTTTTCAAGACCGATCCCTTCAGCCGGACTTGGGTATACCTCCGTATCAACAATTAATAAGATAACACAGATGATAATAGCACGTCAAGTGCAAAAAAAATTTTTGAAAATACTTTCTTTATATACGAAAAAAGAAGGCTAAAATGTTTAGATTTTAGCCTTCTCATAATGAAATTATTTACTAATTACAGTTTTTCCACCCATATATGGTCGAAGTACTTCTGGGATTACAACACTACCATCTTCTTGCTGATAATTTTCTAATATAGCAGATACAGTTCTTCCAATAGCAAGACCAGATCCATTTAAAGTATGAACATGCTCTGGTTTACCTTTAGGATCACGACGGAAACGAATATTGGCACGTCTAGCTTGGAAAGCTTCAAAATTACTACAAGAAGAAATTTCACGGTATGTTCCGTAGCTTGGTAACCATACTTCAATGTCATACTTCTTAGCTGCAGTGAACCCTAAGTCTGCTGAGCACATACTCATTACACGATAAGGTAGCTTTAACAGCTGTAAAACTTTTTCAGCGTGTCCAGTTAATGTCTCTAATGCGGCATATGAATCTTCTGGCTTCACAAATTTAACTAGCTCAACCTTGTTAAATTGATGCTGACGAATTAATCCGCGAGTATCACGTCCAGCAGAACCTGCCTCCGAACGGAAACATGCACTGTAAGCCGCATAGCTAATTGGTAATTGGTCAGCTGTCAAAATTTCTTCTCTGTGCATATTCGTAACAGGTACTTCTGCTGTAGGAATTAAGAAATAATCTTCACTTTCAATTAGAAATGCATCTTCTTCAAATTTAGGTAATTGTCCTGTACCTGTCATACTTGCACGGTTAACCATATATGGAGGAATTACCTCTGTATAGCCATGCTCTTCAGTATGTAAATCTAGCATAAAACTAATTAGCGCACGCTCTAAACGAGCGCCAAGTCCTTTATAGAAAACAAAGCGACTGCCCGTTACTTTTGCAGCTCTTTCAAAATCTAGAATGTCTAAATTTGTAGCAAGATCCCAGTGAGGTTGTGGCTCATATGTATATGAAGGAATTTCACCCCAAGTTCTTACTACTACGTTATCGTCCTCACTATCGCCAATAGGGACACTTTCGTGAGGGATATTTGGGATAGAAAGCATTAATTTTTCTAATGTCTCTTCTACCGCACGAAGCTGATCATCTAGAGCTTTGATCTGATCTCCTACTTCTCTCATCTCTACTATTAATTGATCTGCGTCTTTTTTCTCTCGCTTAAGCACTGCCACTTGTTGAGAAACTTCATTACGGTGACTTTTTAATTTTTCAGTCTCTACAAGGAGCTCACGGCGTTTTTTATCTAATTCTTCAAATTCCCCTAAATCAGTTAAATCTTCTCCACGACACTGAAGGCGATTTTTAATTTCTTCAAAATTCGCACGCAAATACCTTAAATCTAACATATAAATTCCTCCTTATATCTTTCCTGACTACTTAGCATTCAATAGTATATATCCAATCTAATAAAACAAAAAAACCCTCATCCCTGAAAAGGGACGAGAGTTACCCGCGTTGCCACCCTAGTTAAAAGCAATCAAATGAATACTTTTCACTTTAAATAAATAACGGCTTATAACCGGAAGTATTTAATAACCTAAATAAAAAGGTGTTCCATACTTCACTCAAGGATGGATTCACTAAATCTTCCTATCGGTTCGCACCAACCACCGATTCTCTTGAAGGAAAAATCCAGCTACTAATTCCTATCAATGCTTTCATCTTTTGAATTTGATTACAATTTACTATAAATGATTCCAAGTTGCAACCTTTTTTATACATAAAGTTCTGTTAAATTCAGATAACAATGAATTCAAGTCCTAATACTAATACATTGTTCGGTTAGAAAGCTTCTACATTAATTACTCATTAAGAGCTTAAGCCTATGCAAATCCAATCTACCCACTTTATTCCTTAGAATAGGTGTCACATAAAAAAATTCCTATCACCATAATGATGATAGGAATTTTTTATTAGAACCATCCTTTAACCATAGATGAAACACTGTCCCATACATTACCAAAGAAATCTCCTACAGCTCTCATTGATAGTACGAACCAGTTGGCCTTTTCAACGTCTTCACTAGCGATCAAATCTACTTGTACTGATTTAGCTTCATTTTCAGTTAAAAATCCATGATTATCATCTTTTGATTCTACTGTCACATAACCAATTTTATCGCCTTTTTTAATTGGTGCAGTTAATTCACCATCTTTATTCAATTTATCTTTATCGATTACAACAACAGTTTTATAATCCTTAGCAGTACCTTTTTCGATAACTAAATCAAGAGCTTCGCTTGTTTCCACCTTAACTGAGTCTTCTTTACCTTTGTCGACTGCTACTGTATTGTCTTTCTTCGGTACATACCCTTCTTTTACAAGCTCCTCTTTATCAAAAGAGCTAAATGCATAATTCAATAATTTTGTTGTATCTGCAAAGCGCTCATTCTTAGTTGTAGACTTCATTACCACTGAAATATACCTTTGACCGTCCCTTTCAGCAGTTGCTGTAAAACAGAATCCAGCAAAATCTGTAGAACCTGTTTTCAACCCATCTACACCTTCATAAGCAAAAATTAGACCTGGAAGCATCCAGTTAAAGTTTTTGTACTCTCTTCCATCTTTAAAGTTTAAAGATGACTTAGATGATGTTTCTAGTACTTCTGGGAAATCATTTAGTAAATGATAAGCTAGTTTAGCTGTATCACGTGCTGTCATGACATTCTCTTCATTCTCTCCACCAGCTGGGATGTTTCCTAATAAATTTGAGTTATTCAATCCGCTAGAGTTTACAAACTTATAATCCTCAAGACCAAGCTCTGCGGCTTTTTCATTCATTAATTCAACGAATTTACTTTCACTTCCAGATACTACTTCTGCCAAAGCAACAGTAGCTGCATTACCAGAGAAAATAGCCATCGCTTCATACAATTCTTTGACTGTATAGTACTCACCTTGAGTTAAGCCAACGTTAGATAAGTCTGGTGCTTTTGATAGGTTATGAACATATTCATTTATTTGCACTTGTTGATCCCAAGTGATTTTTCCTTCTTCAATGGCTTCAAGTACTAGGTATTCAGTCATCATCTTAGTCATACTTGCAATTCCTAGAACTTTATCAATATTTTTCTCATATAGAATTTTACCAGTCTCGGCATCAACTAAAATTGCAGCCTCGGCTTTTAATCCTAAACTATCTACTTCTTCTGCTTGTACTACTCCTGTATTCATAGCAAATTGTGATACTACTAACGTAACAAGCAATGTAAATACTAGAGTAATCTTGCTGAACTTTTTCACGTTTCTTACCTCCGGTTCGAATTAAAATATATGTTAATTATTATAAAGTTACATGCACATCCAGTTTAGTTTAGCATAAAAAAAAATAAAAAAATAGACAGTATACCCTGTCTATTTTAAATAATTAATTTAGCTTATAGAATAGTTCGGAGCTTCTTTTGTAATT
>Ga0233379_1000098_pt1 | contig 12187 bp, 11 predicted proteins | sample ElkDunMinimDraft_8_FD_180679 | JGI IMG/M metagenome (GOLD analysis project Ga0233379, IMG submission 180679) | Fecal eukaryotic communites from dung pellets of Tule Elk in California, USA - Elk Dung F1 | ecosystem: Host-associated > Mammals > Digestive system > Large intestine > Fecal | place...
GAGAACTCCGAGAGGTTGCCGAAACGTAAACAACTGTATCCGTTGAGGTGTGCGAACTGCTCCGGATCATACGGCAGCATCTTAGGACGGCGAACTATCAAGCGTGCTGTCTGATCGGCTGCCGTTGAGGTTGCCGGCGTTGCTGTGCCTGTCTGCCGATATGGAATTTTAACATGGTTAACGTTGTACTGTGCTACGTCTATAGCGTTGGCTGATGCTGCGGAGTCTGTAACAAACTTTGAAGTTGCAGCAGCTACGCCAAGCGGATTAGCGGACATAGCAGCGGAGACTATGCCGATACTATCAGACATAAAGCCGGCTGTCTGCGTGATCTTTGCGGCGTTGAGCTGTGCCGCTGCTGCAAATGCGGCGTTGTTGTAATCTGCGGTAGCTATACCGCTAACGGGGATTTGTACGCCGATCGTGCCGGGTATACTATCAACTGCGAGACCGTCCCGGAAGATATACGCAATAGATGCACCGGTAGCAAGATCCACTATACATTTAACGCCGATCTGATGCCCCATGTACTCAGCCGGATTTATCGAGATTGTACCGTGATAAGGTATAATGAGATCTGCGGAGCTGTACGGCTCATAATCCCGGAAGTCGCCAAACGTCGGAAAGTATACACAACTGCCAAGATCAAGTATAATCTGCATATCATCTGTACCGGCTTGTGTATATCCTGATATCGGCATACGTGTGCCGCCCTCTAACTCGTAATATGCAACCTGATTTCCGAGTTTTATTTGCTGCATACCGCCGTTAAAGTACGGCAGCAGATCGAACGGGAAGAACATCAAGTTAACAATACAGTCTATCGGGTTGACGTTTAAAAACTTTTGCCGGAGATCGTCCGCCGACGCTGCCGAGGGTGCTACAATGCCATATAGATATAATGATAAATTGTACATATCCCAATTACACAAATAAAGCTTGTTAAAGATGTTTGACGACTTTAAAGCCATTGCTCGCAGCTCGGTCTCGTCGCTGTACGTGTTGGGATCTATCCGCCCTGGATCATACGTATTATCATTGATCCAATCATCAGATGCAAGTTGTGCAACGTCGTCCGGGTTGGTGATCTGGATATACTCGCCGGTAGTCAGACCTTGCTCGTTTATCACGCCTATGTATAGCGGCGTGTCTCCGGTCTCAATACCGCCGATCTCGTCCGCCCACATAACACCAAGATAGGACATCATGCTATGTACTGCATCTTTAAACATTTGCGGATCTTGTGGTGCGTCGTGCCAAACTGGTACTTGTACATACTCCGCATTATTTTGCAAAGCCATACGGATATGATTTGCACCTAAGCAGGCGGTAACGCCCTGCCAAAAATCATTTATTAAATCTGGGGATTGTCTGCGGTATCCCTCAGCTCCGCAGGTACAGCCGAGAATAAGCGGGATATTTCCGCCGGAAGGCTCTGTAAAACTTGTTGTAGTGCCTGCGGTAGTAGTATAGTTAAAAGTGACGTCACGCTGTGCCATAAATGGACCGCATAAATCCATACCGGAAGTTATAATTGTGCCGTCGGTCGGCATACGCTGACCGCCTGAAATAGTGCCGGCTGTCCAATTGTAGTAAAGATTGCGGAACGGTGCAACCTGATTAGATATCCTGCACTTGCTCAACTCAAAGCCGGGAATAGCTCCAGTCTCGTCGAGAGCTACAGCAAAAGACATCAATCCTATACCTTGCACAACTGGATACGTTAAAAAATAACTATTAATATATGTGTCAAGCGTAAAAACAACTGCAGATCGCCAACTACTATTTAACGTGTATCGTCCGTATTGATCCGGTGTTGATCCGTAATAGTTTGTTGACGCTATAACAACGGGTACATAAAGCAGCGTTTTAAAGTCCATTTGTACAACGGGGACTAAACTTGTACCGTCAGGGGATCCGGATTTCTCGATGCCCCAAAGCACATTTTGATAGCTTACCGGACGGGCTGCGTAATTGGTGTTATACGTTAGTGATGTACGGGGATGATATCCAAAAAGGATCGGTATTGATGCGTTGCGGCTCTGCTCGATCGCCATATTATCAGTTGATCCCATAGCGTCAATACCTGCATAGTTTGCAAAAGTGTTGTATGTGTCGTCGTTGCGTTGTATGCCGTGCGTCTGTATGCTGCCGTCTATGGGATCGCCAAAGGCAAAACGCCCGGCGTTAACTCCGGCGTTAAGCTGTCCGGCTGTCTCGGTTGCTGGCAGGACGCCGGAAAAGTTAGCCGCATAGATGCCGGTATTAGTATAGCCGGGGGTTGCTGCTCCGCCCCTTATGCGTATGCCTAAAGTACTGCCGTAAAAATCTGTATTTACTGCCATATCATCAACCCCCATTTTGTACGGTTAGTACATAGTTATAGCCAAAACTTGCAACCCCAAACGCTTTTTTATCAAAAAGTGCTGACGTGATAACCTGCTCACTCGGTGCGATCGGTAGCCGCTGATCTGGTATATATGTAGGCTTGCCGATGCTCTCCGAGCGGATCACAGTTGCAGCCGACGCTCTGATATCCGCCCGGTACGTATAGAGTACATCAACGGACAAATTTAGTGTTATCTGCTTGCCGGTCTCGACGTTGGCGGACGCTAAGAAGTAATAACGCCCAAAGTCGGACAAGTACGCATAGTTAGCGGCAAGATATGACGCACTGTAGTTAATAATAATAGTCGGTTTTAAAATGTTAACGCTGCCGGTCGGTTTGATCGGTATGTTAGCCGCCACAGCTTGCAGCGTCTTATCAACTACATTTGGATCGTCGTTGCAGCTATAAAGATTCAGTATCATTTTTTACACTCCTTTCAAAAAACGCCCGGAGTTAGTCCGGGCGTATCGTTGTATCTGCTGCAAGCTCAATTTTTATATCCACGCCCGGCAGGATCTCCGCCGATGTGATTTTATAAAACATATTATAGATATCAAGATAGATTAAGTTGCATCGCTGCCACTCAAAAAGCCTTATATCATCATATTTTATTATCACTATCGGAGCTGCCGGACTAATCACATCGAGCTGCTCGCCGTCGAGCTGATGCAGCAGCGTCCGGCGATTTGATATATTATCGTAACTGTAAAATTTTATCATCGCTCTAAACCCTCTAAAATGCGTTTTAACGGGGGTGTAAAATCAGGGTAATAATTATATTACCCTCATGTCTGACCGTTGCCAAACGTGAAAACAAGTGCATTTTCGGCAGGATCGTTAAACAGTCTTGTATCAACTTTAAAGAAGTTATTCCAATACTCGCCACGCCTGTTATATGCAACCTCTACCCGGCGATCCTCGTTAATGATGCCCATAGCGTCACGATCTGCGATAATGCCGAGTATGCCGGAGCGGTTAACCGTTGCCGACGCTGCCGGCAGTCCGGAGACGGTTACATTTATGCGGCTGATATCGTCCATGTTGTAGCCTGTACCCTGTCCCGTACCCTGCCAACAAGACACTGTATCATACTTGCCGATTTTAACGAGATCCTCGTTAAATGTATCACTCTGTAAGTATACTTTCATTGACTCACTAAACACATCAAGTAAAATCGTGTGCTGATAGTCTTCTGGTGTAAATGTTGTGTACCCCTCGGCATTATCCGAGAAGTTAGCCGTTTTTTTGCGGAGTCTCGACTTGTAAAGCATGATCTGATATGCTAAAAATCTTCCAAACTCCTTATCATACGGGGCTGCCTCAAGAGTTAAATTTGTGCCTTTTATAGTGTTGTAGAGTGTGCCGACATCAATTATAGAAACGTTCCGGGCGATTCTGTGACCGATCAAGTTATTGATGCAACGCATTGTAAGTTCGTCGAGGTTCTGGACGTTGTTGTTTTGTGACTGCGTGCGGAGCATAGACATAAATCTGTCATACTCGCCGGGATTTGCAAAAGACTGCTTAACCTGACGATTAACAAAAGAAACGTCAATCTCCCAAGTTATCATATCATTGTAGAGCGTCTGCTGTACTTCCGGGGGATTATATTCAAACTGATCCACAGTCTCGCCGGCGACAAGAGACCAAGCCGGATTATCTACGGCTGTAAAGTCCTTTGTACGGCTCTTTGACATGATGCTGCCCCACTCCCACGCCTTGCGGCTTATATCCGGGGCTGCTCCCTGATAAGGGCGGTCTACAAACTCCATACGTCCAATGCGGTTGATATATGCGTTTACATATTTTTCCCGGTAGTTCTGGCTCAAAAGCTCCTCACCAACGTCAACGATGTTCGTTAAGTTTTCCGCTACAACGTCCGTCTTGCCGGTGACTTCACCATATACTGTTCCCAAAAATTCAGATATCTGCGATACTTCCATTTTTTCAAAACTCCTTTCAGATTTACCAGACTTGCAAAAATAACTTTTTTGCAATGTCTTTTTCGATTACTTTAAAAATGTTGCGTTTTTCGGCAAGTGCAAGCTCCTGCTCTATAAGAGATTGTGAGCTTGTAACGCCGATATTTCCGTATCTCCTCAGCTCATGCTCGATAACTTCCGATCCGGTGGCGTGTGTCGTGCCGCTGCCGGTGCTTGTGCTGCTTGTGGTGTCCGGATCACCGGCGTAACTCTCGACGGTCGAGCGGCTGCCGGTTGCGTGTGTCTCGGTCTGCTGATCCGTCCGCAGTCCGCTGCCGTCATAAGGATCTCGCCGGCTGTCGGTGATCTCCGCATAGTTGCCGGGGTTGTCGGTCGTCGTCCGTGTTTGATTATTTTTGACGCTGCCGGAGCTGCTGCCGGTGCTTTGCGTCGTGGTCGTCAAGTCAGGCGTCCGGGTGTCGGTGTAGCTCTCGGTTGCATCGACGTTATAAAGTGGGTTATACTCGGCGTTGACCGCCGCAGCCATTGCAAGATATTTTTTGCGGTTGGTCTGATAGACCATATCAAAAATATTTGATATATAGCCGTCTGTGTAGTCCGTCCGGGCGTTTTCATAATCAAGTAAAAAGATCAAAGACGCTTCGGCGGTCGTGAGGTCGAGCTGCTCCAATACCTCGCTAAAAAAATCAAAAAACTGCGTGCCGGGGTTTTCTTCTACTATGTCCACCCACCGGCGGAGCTGTCCACGCAAAACCATGCTATCACCTGCTTTCTAAACGTTTTCAAAACGTAAACTTTTTTTGTAAAAAATGGTTGACAAAATGAAAACTTTGTGGTATAATATAGTAAAGAGATAAACCACGACGCCCGGAACGGGTAAAGGAGTACATTATGACAAATCTTGACCGTATTAACATGACCTACACCGCCGCCCTGATCTCTGACGCTGCCGAGTTTATCGGCTCTGCGTTGGACTACTGCCCGGAGCTGCTCAACGTCAGACTTACAGAGTATGAAGAGCTGATTTACAAGGGGGTGACGGTATGACTATAGACGAGATGTGCAAAGACTGTGCAAATAAAAGCAAATGCACCGACTTTACAAAGGCTGTAAACTATGCTTATTTTGTTGAGTCTCTCGGCAAGGGTTGCGAGGAGTACCAACACGGCAGCTTGTACGCCCCTGCACCCGGCAGCGGTGCGGAGCTTATCGAGATGTTAACGGCTATATGTGATTGCATCGATGATGCAGCATCAGCAGCCGAGACGATCAACACAACCGTTTTACACCCGATCGAGCCGGATTCGCTCCGCTTTGTGATCGATAAGGCTATAGAGTATATAAGCAATAACGATATACTGATACTATAATACAATTCAAATGTTTTCAATCCACGCTTGCAGCGGAGACGCTGCAAGCGACTTTTTTTTGTTGCCGGTCGTCGCCCCTCACAACCGGGAAGAGAGCTTGTGCGGCTATGCGTTGTAGTTACCGCCATACCTACAACGGAGGGTTTTTTTATCGTCTTTGCTGACGTGTTTTCACTTCTATGGTTTATAGATCTTATCTATTATATTAACTGCGTCCTCACCGCAACGGCTTATCATTTTATCAATACACTTTTTTAAGTCGCTTTCTTTAAAAGTGTGAGGATTTACAGTTATAATAACTGTATTAAATCTATATTTTTCTAAAACGTTATTTAATGCAATCAGCTTAAAAATATTTTTATCGACATCATCAAAAATAATATTTGCATTATAGGTATCAATTGCCCCGGATAATACTGGTATTGCATCTGTTATGGTTAAACAATCAACGGCACTAAACAGACTTCTTATATATCGCATCATGTTAACAATCTGAAATTTAAAACACGTTGCAAATATAAATTTGATAGTGTGCTGCTGCTGCTGCTCTATGCAGTATTGTACGCTTTTATAGGTCTTGCCCTCTGCGTGTGGAGCAATCCATATATTAATTTTACCCGTCTGTATCATCTTCTGCACCTTCTTCCGCCGGTTCTTCTTCTGCTGCCGGCTCTGGATCGGCGGCAGCAGCGTCAACAGATACAGATACATCTATATCAATATCTGCTTGCTGCTGCTCCGGTTCTTCCCCGTCTTCCGTGGTTTTTTCTTCCGGTGCAGGATCTTCCGCAGCATCTTCCGCAGGATCTTCCGCCGGTTCTTCTTTTGCTGCCGGCTCTGGATCGGCGGCAGCAGCGTCAACAGATACAGATACATCTATATCAATATCTGCTTGCTGCTGCTCCGGTTCTTCCCCGTCTTCCGTGGTTTTTTCTTCCGGTGCAGGATCTTCCGCAGGATCTTCCGCAGGATCTTCCGCAGGATCTTCCGCCGGTTCTTCTTCTGCTGCCGGCTCTGGATCGGCGGCAGCGGAAGACGTTGCGGCGTCCTCGCTCTGGTCGTCGGTCTGATCCTCTGCCGGATCTTCCGCAGCAGCTCCGCCGGTAAGCTGCTGCACTATAATGGGATTGATATATACACGTATATCAGTACCAAACATTTTATTAACTCGCTCTAAGCCCTCATTGATAGAGACGATAATATTATTTATATTGTAAAATGCTAAATCAATATTGTCGTTGATCTCTCCAGTTATCAAACGCTCTTTTTTTATCTGATCGTGCGTTGATAGTCCGATCTGCTCGTAAAACTTAGCATATATATACTGTTCTGCGGCGATCAGGTCGTTAATGTAACGGTTGCCGGCGGTGCTGCTCATTGGTATGCCTTGCAGCGTGCCGATCAAATTAGTTTGTGCGACTTTATAAGGACGTCCGGCGTATATCTCACGCATAGCGTACTCCGCCGAGTTGGTCGTTTGTTGGTCGTCAGATCCTAAAAGCACGGTTAAGCGTGTGTTTTTTTGTGCTACAGATAACGATATAGCGTTATCTGCAAGCAATGACGCTGTAACGTGTATCAGACTATACAAGCCGCCGTTAACGTCGCCGGTGTACCGGTCGAGATCCCGACAATAGACTACCTCGCAATCCTCGCCACGTCGTCTAAAGTAAGAATGGTTAAACGTTGGGTTGTCGATCTGCATATACTCCGGTATATAGTACACGTCCGGGGTATCGTTGTACGTACCCCAAAGAGACAGCAGCCGCCCGTCATCGTCTTTAAAAAATACGCACTTACCTTTTAAAAATACGCAGTACTTAAAAAATGTAAGGTCGCAGGACTCCGGCAGCCCCTCAACATCGATTATACGATATACCAAAGAGAGCAAGTTGTTAAAGTAGTGTATGTATACGGTTGTATAATCGAGATACTCGCACGGCTGCAAATACTCGTCAAATACGTGATACTGCGTGCAAAAATCCTCAAAGTTGATTTTAGGTCTTGCCCCTCGCTGCTTGCTGCTCATGCTCTCCCCCCTATGCCTTTAATACGTGGCTCTGCATTGCAAATTTTAACCAGTTGTTTATTATTTCGCCGGTGTCGTTATGGTCAAAAAATGTCTTGTTCTCCCGTATGAGCTGCCGGATCAGCTTATGCGGTTTTGTGCTGCCGGCTGCAAGCTCGATCTGATGCAGGGGATTGCCGTCGGTGACGTCCTCGCAGTAGATCAAGTCTTTTTCCGGGTGTTTTAGTGGTGTAGTTTTTTTGTGCCAGACGATCAGCGGATAACCCTTATACATATAGATATCGCCTTGCACGATCTTATCAGCATAGCACACAAAAAAGCTAAAGATTATATCATAATCCGCCATATCGTCCGGCGGATATCTATATAAAGCTATTTCCCAAGCTCCGGAAGATATCATTTTTAGCTGCGGATTATCAAATGCAAAGTATGTTGATACCTCTTTTTTGGTGTCGTCGTCGATCATGCTGCAATACTCGACGGCTATTTTTTTATCAGTCTGTCCGAGCTGATACACTGATATAGTACCCTGCTGCATATCTGCAACGGATTTTATACCCATATCCGAGAAGTACGGACAATATTTATTTACTGAGTTAGCCAGCATATAGATTACAACGCCGGGGCGGTCTCTGATGATCGATGATAAAAGATTCTGAAACTGCACGAACTCGTTACGAAGATAGTATTTTCTTGTGATAAACTCATCAAAGATAATATATTTTACTTCGCCGGCGTCCTGTCCTTTGGTGTTTTCTACGTTGTTTATAGCGTAGCAACGCAAAATAGGATTTTTGTCTTTTGCTTTGAGGATCAGACGCCCGGCAGAGTTAGGCACATATAAAGCCAGGTAAAACGCCCCGGAACGATATGCAAAAGCGTTCCACTCGCCGCCGGTCTTCTCGATCAGGTAGTTACAGTGCGGCGTCAAAAGGTCTTCGAGGTTCTTTTTTTTAATCTGCTCTTCCAGTCGTCGGATATATGCCGACGGTATACCGGTAGACAGATAGCAGTCAATTACTTTGCGGATCGCTCCAAAGGTCTTCCCGTTGGATCTCTGCCCGATCACAAGCCGATACGCTGCCCCGGTCTCGTCGATCTCTTTGTAACTGTAATAAGACACGCTGCACACCCCCGATATAATACAATTTGTCAATTTTATTATACCGGGTGTTATGTGATTTGTCAAGCGATTATAAAATTTTTGTGGGATTTGTCGCAGTATAGATATCTGCTTTTGTTACTCTTGCCATAAAATCGCCGGACATGGGACGAGAATCAAATTTTTGTATGCCAAGCACGCAGTAGCTACGCTCCGAGACTTCCGCAGCGTTATCGAGATAGTCAACGACGTTTGCCGTGTACGGCGTATCATAGTAAGTCGTTTTGCGAGTCTGTGCGAGATAGTCCGGTATCATCATATCAGGCTGCAAAGCGTCAATTTTTTCGTCGTTGGTCTCAAACTGGTCAAAATACTTGTTATCTCGTGAGAGTCCGGAAACCTTAGCAACAAAAACATCGTTATCATCTACATAGCAGTACTTCGAGACGCCAACGGCTTTAAACTTTTGATAGTGCTCTATCTCAAATTCTCCGATGCCCTCTAAATCCTTGTAGGTGTAGCCGTACATCTTGCAAAAGTACATCAATTTCCGCTTGACACGCTCGTTATAATCGTTTATAATATTTATAGACTCAACATCAAATTTAAATTTCAAGCTGTCCGTTGCTGCATACAAAACATTATCCTTGTTGTATCCGTCGCCGTCGGTGTCCCTATACAATCCGACGGCGGCAAAATTTTGCAGTATCTCCCGGCGTCCGTAAGCCGTAACCCAAACGCCCCACTGATACAACACCGGATCGTGATCCGTTTTTGTAAAGCGGTAAACGGGTTTGCTGTTTTCATCCTTACGTTCTTTTACTTTGCCGCTCTCCCGGTCGAAATAGTAATCTATCAAGAGCGGACGCTGTACAAATACACCATAAATTCGAGAGACATTTGTTTTAGCTATCTGGTATTCGTTTTCCTCGTCGGCTGTAGGCTGACGAGTTTTTTTTATCTCTGCTATCACTTTTTTAGCCTGCACTTTTTTGATGTAGTTGTCAACTACAGTCTTAACGATGTACCCCGGCAGCGGAGCATATTTTGATATGTGCAAGTCTATGATCTTGAGCTTGTCCGCATCAAAAGTATAAAAATCGCACATCAATTTAAAATCCACGTCGGTTAGTGTTAGTATACCCGACTTTAACTTTAAAATTGTATTGCCTTGCAGCTCCTCGCCCGATAAATGCCACTCCTTATTATACGGCAAAAAGCCGATACGGGGATAAATGTTACAGAGATTTTTTACATTGATAGTCACGATATACGCATATTTGTCCATATGCAGCAGCGTCCGCCAATCCGCCGGGATCTGTGCCGGCTTAAATCTCTTGATCGGGAAACGATTAAGCAAGATTTGACCGCCGTAGCAGCTTTGGATATCTACAGATAAGATATCATCAAACACCTTGTTATCCTCGATCGTGGTGCAGTAGTTAAACGCTCCGAAGTACGCCCGGATCAGACGTTGCAGCATTTCCATATCTTCCGGCGTGTCGTGCAACTGATTTTTTCGAGTTGATACGATGCTGCCAAAGCTCTTATAATTTTCCCAGATCTGATTTTTTACTACTCTTGTACCGGTGAGCGGTACACTTTTCACGCTGCCATACTTTGCGATCTCCCGGCGAAGATAAGCTATAATTATTTCTGTGTCTCGTCCTGCGTACTCGATTTCATGAGCTGTTAACGGCGTTGAGCTGTGGCGGATCTTCTTGTAGTCGTAGTCGTCGATCTTAGGCAGCCCGACGATATCGCCCATTGCTGCAAGTGGTCTTTCCGTCAGCTCGTGCGAATCTCGCAGCTCAAAGCAATCATTTACAACACATTTTATCACGCTGTGAGTGTCTCGGCTTAAAAATTCCTTGTCCCGGATTGATATTTCAAGCTGAGTCTTAAAAAAAGCAAAGTCTACTTTCATATTTTGATCGTACATCACTAAGCGATAATTTTTATTTAGCTTTAAGTCTGATTGAATATTAAGCAAGCATTCCCGGAGATCGTCCCACGTCCTGCCGTATACTGTTATATCCTCGATGCTTAAAGTCCATAAGTACATAAAGGATATAGCCGGCTTGCGATCTGTAAGCGTAGACCATTCAAAATCAATAGCCGCCAAGATCTCGGAGTACTTACGATCCCGGCGAACCTGTGCCGGCTCGCAGTACTGCGTAAAATCTGCGTTATTATACCATATAGCCACGTTTAACGCCCCCTTAGTGCCTCTTGTATATCGTCCCTTATATAGTCTAATACGTCTGTTACATCATCAACATATAAGCTATTTGATATGTAGTTGCGTACCGTCTCCACTGTATCATCTAAGCCGTCAGGGTTTACGCTGTAAGCCTCGGCTAAAGCTGCAAGATCTTCCCGGACTGGTAAAAATTTATCGAGCATATAAAAATCATCACCGCCGAGCGTATCGGTTATTGCATTTAACAAAGATCTTGTATTGCTTATGTTGAGCATCTGCTGTAAAAAATCCTCGGCGGTTGCGTCCGGATCATCAAAAGCGTCAATTTCTTCTCTTACTTTATCACTTGTTTCATCTTTAGCAAGATTTTTCAAGATATTAAAAAATAGCGGCATACCGTCAGCAAGATCAATAATTCTTTGTGCAGTTGTGCCAAAGTTGTTGGCGAGTCTTTCAGCCTCGGCGGTTGCTCCCTCGACGGTATAGGATCTTTGTTTCTTTTTTCGGTCAAGCACTTCAAGATATTTGTCTATCTGAGCTTCTGATAGATTTTCAAAGCGTTTTCCCGATGTTGCGATGTAGCCGGCGGAAGACCTGCCGAGATCGTCCGCCAAGCCCAGGATATTTTTTGCAGCCGCTGAAAAATCATAAAGCCCGGCGTCCTTTAAGCGTTTTAGCTGCTTGTTCGCAGCCGTTACACTTTCCCGGAGCTGCTGCCGTTTACGTTCCAGAGGATCCGCAGGCACTAACGCAGCCGCCTGACGCTGCAACGTGCTTTTCCTTTTTTTGCCGCCGCCCTTGCCGGTTGCAGATATAAAGCTAAAGCCGCCGGCGGTCTTACGCTTGCCTTTTAGCACCTTGCTTATATTGCCGGCGTCCACCTGCAAAGCTCTTGCAGCGTCCGCTATGCTGTTATAGATCTTGTCTACCTGCGGCACGTAAACAAATGTCTTTTTACGTTTTGCCATACGCTCACCGCCTTACAAATACAGATCGGCGGCAGCGTCTCCGCCGAACTGATTCGGCAGCTCGATGCGGCAGCCGTTCAGGTTGGTGATCTTCAGAAGATCCGCCAACGCTGCCGCCCTGATCTGCTGATAGTCTCCGCTGCTCTGATCCGCCGGCACGTAGATATATATATATCCATTGCA
>Ga0233379_1000099_pt1 | contig 12036 bp, 10 predicted proteins | sample ElkDunMinimDraft_8_FD_180679 | JGI IMG/M metagenome (GOLD analysis project Ga0233379, IMG submission 180679) | Fecal eukaryotic communites from dung pellets of Tule Elk in California, USA - Elk Dung F1 | ecosystem: Host-associated > Mammals > Digestive system > Large intestine > Fecal | place...
TTGCGGTGCTTGTGCTGCTGCATGTAAGAACGGCTCTGCTATGTTGTTCGTTTCTGCTAAGGTTAGCCAATTGGCTCTCTTGCCACAAGGTAAGGTAGAGGCTGCTGCTCGTGCTAAGGCTATGGTGGCTAAGATGGATGAATTGGGCTTTGGTAACTGTACCAACACAGGTGCATGTGCTGCTGAGTGCCCAAAACAAGTATCTTTGGCAAACATCGCTCGCCTCAACCGCGAGTTCCTCTGCGCAAAGTTCAAAGACTAATACAATAGTCCACATATTCAATAAGAGGCGTACAAATGTGCGCCTCTTATTCTATTTTATCTAATATATTTGCATATCTGCATTTTTTTTTGTACCTTTGCAGCGAAATATGCCCTTATGGCTACAGAAGCAACATGAGCAGCAATCTACAAATGAAAATTCTCGCAAAAGAAACCGCCATTTATGGCGTTTCATCTATTGTGGGCAAGTTCCTCAACTGGCTGCTCGTGCCCCTATACACCTATGTGCTGCAACAGCAGTCCGACTATGGTATAGTGACCAACCTCTATGCATGGACTGCCCTACTTCTGGTGATACTTACCTATGGTATGGAGACGGGTTTCTTCCGCTTTGCCAACAAGACAGAAGAAAATCCCAAGACGGTTTATACTACTTCGCTCATAGCACTCTTCACCACTTCCTTACTCTTCGCCGTTGCATGTGTGATATGGCAAGTGCCTATTGCCACCGCATTGGGTTATCCCACACATAGCGAGTTCATCGCATTATTGGGTATCGTAGTAGCAATGGATGCCTTTGCCAGCATACCGTTCGCATACTTGCGCTACAAGAAACGCCCATTGCAGTTCGCGGCACTGAAACTGCTGTTTGTATTTCTGAATATTGTACTCAACCTATTCTTTTTGGTGCTTTGTCCCAAGATTCAAGACTGGGCAATCATCTCCTCGTGGTACAATCCTAACTATGGAGTAGGGTATGTCTTCGTGGCAAACATTATGGCTACGGGCATACAGACACTCTGTTTGTTGCCAGCGATAGTTGAGGGCTTCCGAGCAGAGCGCGGACTCCCGACTCCTGACTCCCAACGATTATTCTCTGGCAAATTGCTTGGGCAAATGCTCCGCTACTCCTTGCCTCTATTGGTCTTGGGTGTATGCGGCATTATGAACCAAACACTCGACCGCATCCTCTTCCCCTTCTTCTACGATGGAGCCGATGCACAAGCGCAGTTGGGTATCTATGGCGCCTGCTTCAAAGTGGCAATGGTGATGATGATGTTCACCCAAGCCTTCCGCTATGCCTACGAGCCGTTCGTCTTTGCCAAGCACAAGGACAAAAAATCCGTAGAGGCATACGCAGACGCAATGAAATACTACATCATCTTCTCCTACATGATTCTGCTGGGGATGATTTTCTACCTCGACCTACTGAAGTTCATCATCGCCCCTTCCTATTGGGAAGGACTAAAAATCGTACCAGTAGTCCTCTGGACATATATCTTCCAAGGAGTGTATTTCAATCTCAGTTTCTGGTATAAACTGACCGACAAAACGCAATGGGGTGCCTACTTCTCGCTAATTGGTGTAGTGATTACCTTTGCCCTGCAAGCTATCTTTGTGCCGCGCATTGGCTATATGGCGTCCGCGGCAAGCAGTACCATATGTTTCTTTGTGCTGATGGCACTCTCTTATTTCGTGGGCCGCAAACACTTAGAGATACCCTACGATTTGCGCCGAATTGGCATATATACAGGCATTGTTGTCGCCATTTTGGCAGGATATTATGCTTTGGCACACTTCTTGCCAATCAACGAATGGACAAAAATGGGTATAGGCACTATACTCCTTATTATATATTGTGTCATCTTCTATCGTTTGGATGGACGGGCACTCATAAAGAAAAAATAAGTATGTTTTCAGGAATAGTAGAAACAATGGCTCAAATCGTGAAGATTGAGCAAGAAAAAACCAATAAGCACTTCACCCTGCGCAACCCATACGGCGAGCCGCTGAAGATTGACCAGTCTATCGCGCACAATGGTGTGTGCCTCACTGTGGTGAAGATGGAAGACGACCTCTATACTGTGACCGCTATGCAAGAGACCCTCAACCGCACCAATCTCGGCGAAGCGAAAGAAGGCGATTGGGTGAACTTGGAGCGCTCCATGCTGCTGGGCGAACGATTGGACGGACATATCGTGCAAGGACATGTGGATCAGACGGCGCGTTGCGTGGAAGTGAAAGAGACAGAGGGCAGCTGGTACTACCGCTTTGAGTATGAGAGTACCCGTGAGATGGCTATGCGCGGGTATTTCTGCGTGGACAAAGGCTCGGTGAGTATCAATGGCGTCAGTCTGACCGTTTGCGAACCCGATGTGGTGGATGGCAAAGGGTATGTGAGCGTATGCATCATCCCTTATACCCACGACAACACCAATTTCAAGTATATCGAAGTGGGTACACAAGTAAACCTTGAGTTCGATATCATCGGCAAATACATCACCCGCATGAATCAATTAACAAAATAAACAAAATGGACAAAATTAGTTATGCAATTGGCCTGAGCATGGGTCAAAACTTAATGGGAAGTGGTGTTACTTCCCTCGAATATGCCGATTTGGCAGCAGGTATCAAAGATGTACTGGAGAAGAATCAACCACAAATCTCTTACCAAGAGGCACAACAAGTGTTGGGTAAGTTCTTCAGCGAGTTGGAGCAAAAGATTGCAGGCGAAGCCAAAGCAGCAGGCGAGGCATTCCTCGCAGAAAACGCTAAACGCGAAGGCGTGAAAGTAACCGAGAGCGGTCTCCAATACGAGGTGCTTGAGGCAACTATCGGACAAAAACCTAAAGCCACCGACAAAGTGCGCGTACACTACGAGGGTACCCTCATCGACGGCACCGTATTCGATAGCAGTTATAAGCGCGGCGAGAGCATCACTTTTGGTCTCAACCAAGTTATCAAAGGTTGGACAGAGGGTCTTCAACTCATGTCTATCGGCAGCAAATACAAACTCTACTTGCCATATCAACTGGCATACGGCGAGCGCGGTGCAGGTGCAAATATCCCACCATACGCAGCACTGATCTTCACCGTAGAGTTACTCGGAATTGAATAACAATCAACTAAATAAACAATTAACAATGAAAAAAGTATCTATTCTTCTCATTGCTGCAATGGCAATGATTTCGTGTGGCAACACCTATCAAGTACAAAAGGTAGCCCTCACCAACCAAAACGACAGTATGAACTACGCCTTGGGTGTGGTGAATGGTGCACAAATGAAGATGTATCAACTCCGCAACGACTCTTCTATGGAGACTATCACCGAGTTCATTGACGCTCTCCAACGCGGTTACGACGGCGCTATTGAGGAGTTGAGCGAGGCAGGCAACATCGGTCGAAACATCGGTCACGCTATCAAGAATGCAGAGAAAACAGGTTTGGCAGACAACCCAGCATGGGCTATCAACCAAAAGATTTTCTTCCAAGGTTTGGTAAACGGTTTGCGTCATGACACCACCGTGATGAAGGCAGACGATGCACGCAATTACTTCCAAACACAATACCAAAACGCCTCTGTTCTCAACGACAGCATTAAGCCAGGCAAAGTGGTAAAAGGCAAGTGCGTGTATAAGGTGCAAACCATCGCGCTCAACACCCAAAACGACAGTATCAACTATGCTTTCGGCTACCTCAACGGTGACGAGATTGCTCGCTATGTATTGCTCATGGACTCTACAGGTCAAATGACCAAGGACCTCATTACCAACATCAACAAAGGTCTGAAGAGCAACATAAAGAACCCACAAATCGTGAACATGGGTGAGCAAATCGGTAAGAACATCAAGGACCAAGAGGCTCAAGGTCTCATTGGCGAGCCATCGTTGGCTACTGATTTCGTGCTTATCAAGCAAGGTTTCATCAATGGTTTGCTCGGCGACACCACCATGACTGGCGAACAAGCAGGCGAGTACATCCAAAACACCATGAACACCATCAAGTACGGCAATGTAAAAGAGGAAGGCGAGAAGTTCTTGGCTGAGAACGCACTCAAAGAGGGCGTGAAAGTGACCGAGAGCGGTCTCCAATACGAAGTCATCAAGATGGGTCGCGGCAAGAAACCTGCTGCTACCGACCGCGTAAAAGTACACTATCATGGTACATTGATTGATGGCACTGTGTTTGACAGCAGCGTAGAGCGTGGCGAACCTATCGTATTCGGTTTGAACCAAGTCATCAAGGGCTGGACGGAAGGCGTACAACTCATGCCTATCGGCAGTAAGTTCCGCTTCTATATCCCACAAGAGTTGGGCTATGGCGCACAAGCTGCTGGTTCTATTCCTCCATACTCTACCCTCATCTTCGAGGTAGAATTGCTCGGTATTGAGAAGTAATATCATGGGCATCATCGCCAAACAGAGTATTCAAGGCACCATCGTCACCTATCTTGGGGTGGCGGTGGGCTTTGTTACTACTTTCTTCGTACTTACCCGTTTCCTCACAGCGGAGGAGATTGGTCTGGCGCGCGTGTTGGTAGATGCCGCTACCCTCTTTATCGGACTTGCCCAACTGGGCACATCGTCCTCTATTATTCGCTTTTATCCGCATTTTAAGGCGAAAGGTGAAGAGCACCCCAAAACGCCACGAGCGTTTTCGGGGACCCCGCTTAGGCGAGAGGCTAAAGGCGAGGGTACCGACCACGGATTTTTCTTCTGGACGCTGATTGTGCCACTCGTAGGTTTTGCCCTATTCACCGCTATTTATTGTGCATGCCACGAACCGCTGAGCCGCTGGTTTGGCGAGAAGTCGCCCCTCTTTGTGGAGTACTACTATATGGTGCTACCCATGGCGTTCTTCATGCTCTACCAGACAATTTTCGAGACCAACGCCAATGTGCGTATGCATATCGTTGTGCCCCGCGCGGTACGCGAACTCATCACCCGTATCGGGTTACTTGTGGTATATCTGCTTTATGCCTTTGAGTGCCTGAATATCAACGGTTTCGTGATAGCGCTTTGCGCCGTCTATGCGGTGGCAATGCTCTGCAATATGGGCTATCTATTCTCATTGGGAGAAGTGTCGTTGCGCCCTGATATCCAGTTCCTGCGTGAGAATCGTTCGCTGGTTCGTCAGTATATCCTTTATACTGGTTTTCTACTCGTTTCCGCAGTTGCCAGCGTGCTTGCCCCTACCCTCTCCTCGTTCTTCATCACCGCTGAAATGGGACTAAATTACACGGGCATCTTCGCCATTGCTACCTATATCGCGGTGATGGTCAGTATCCCGTATCGTTCGGTGGTGGCTATTGCTTCGCCTCAGTTGGCAACGGCTATCAAGGAGAACAACCAGCGCGAGACTGCCCATCTTATGCAACAGGTCAGCAGTACCTTGTTGCTCATTGGTGGCATGATTCTGTGTGCTATTTGGCTCAATATCGACCTTATTTTCCATATCCTTCCTAACGGCGAAACCTATGCTGCTGCTCGCCAAGTGGTGCTGATGTTAGGTACCAGCCAACTCATTATTGCCGTTTGTTCGTTTACCTCTTCGGCACTCAATTATTCCCGATTCTATGCTTTCTCTTTGTTGTTTTCGTTTATCCTAACCACCACATCTATCTTGCTCAATAATCACCTTATCCCTTATTTTGGCATGGAGGGTGCAGCGGTTAGCAACCTCATATCGTACGCTATCTATTTTGTGCTGATTGTGCTGACGGTGCGATTGACACTCAAAACTCCCACTTTCACGCGCCAGCATCTGAAGATTCTGTTGCTGATTCTGGTGATTCTGAGTTTGAATTTCCTTTGGCTCAAATATGTGCCTATCAATAATATATGGTTTAGTAGTATCGTTCGCACCATTGTGCTGATGGGTGGCGGTTGTGCCGTGGCATGGTATAAGAACCTCTCTCCCGAAATTAACCAGCAATTGCGTTCGTTAGGCGAAAGGTTAAAGGTTAAAGGTTAAAGGCAAGAATTATGCGTTATTTCATCCGTTTTGCATACGATGGCACCGCTTTTCACGGTTCGCAACGCCAGCCCAATGGCATTACTGTTCAGGAGACGATGGAGCAGGCATTGGCTATGATTTTCCGTGAGGAGGTTCCGCTTACTTTCGCTGGTCGCACCGATGCAGGTGTCCATGCCCGCGAGATGTACGCACACTTTGATATTGGTTTCCAGATGCCAGATGCTGGTCATATATGTTTCCGCTTAAATGGAATTTTGCCCGCTTCCATCGCTATTTTTGACCTTTATCCAGTGACGGACGATGCGCATGCGCGGTTCTCTGCTGTGCGCCGCACGTATGAATATCATGTGGTGGATCACAAAGACCCATTCCTTTGCCAGCAAGCCACGCGTGTACGCCCAGGGCTGGACTTCGCGGCTATGAACGAAGCGGCTCAGTTGTTGATTGGCAAACAGGATTTTGCTTCATTCTGCCGCACGAATACAGATGTCAAGACGACTATCTGCGACCTCACGCGAGCGGAGTGGCGTGAACTGGACAATGGGCATGCGGTGTTTACGATTGCTGCCGACCGTTTTCTGCGTAATATGGTGCGTGCGGTGGTGGGGACACTGTTTGATGTTGGTCGTGGCAAGATGACTAAGGAGCAGTTTGCGGAGGTCATAACGAAGCACAACCGCTCCGCCGCAGGCGACTCTGCCCCCGCCGAAGGCCTGTTTCTCACGCACATCGACTACCCCGAGGAGATTTTCCTATAGTCGTTGTAAAAAAAATTGTAGTCTCGGTCAATGTACTGAGACTTTTTTTCATCTTTCCCGTCTCATATCTTTCGATACCACTCGATTACCACTCTGATTTTCGCGGTAGCCCCGTTATTCAGCCTTTTCTAAATACTCCTCCCATTTTCCTGCAGTTCTACCCGTTAGCATTCCGTTACCATTCCGTTACTATCCTATACTTTCCTAACAGCTTGCTGGAGGGTTGTTTACCCCAAATCAATGTGATAAACAAAATTTGATACGGTTGTTTTGATTTTTTTTATTATTTTTCTTGCATTATTCAAAGAAATGTTGTAATTTTGCAGCCGAAAGCTCAACGCCGGGGTTTAGAGGGTGGGAAATGTCCCCTCTCGGAAAGCCAAATTATTTGACCAAACACCCCAGTCGTGGCTTTCAAGACATATTAAAAAGGCGTTTGTTGGCGCGTGTTCTGATGACTTGAAATCTCGCAAATTTCAACAATTGATATCAGGAGCATTGCAACGATGGATGCCCTACGGGATATAGATTATCCTTCTTGTGCCCATTTGGTACACCTTTTGCGTATATGCGTATGCGCACACGCGTACCTTAACTATGTAGCACGAGAGTATATTTATATTCGGCGTGGGCTTCGCGTTGTCGGTTTCGATATCAAGGCAATGCGAGAGCCTCAAGTCGTGGAACTGGCAAGAGCAAGTTTCACGCTTTATTTTTGTACCTGATTTTGAAAGATTTCTTTTTATTAACTAAAAAATAACTAAACATTATGCGTTGTAATAATTGCGGTTGGGAAAATCCTGACGGAAACCAAAAATGCGAAAAATGTAATGCTCCTTTACAATGTGGAGCTGGTAACCAAAAGGTCAATGTAAATTCGACTATTTTAGAATCAGAACCTTTTGAACCTAAAAAGCCATTGGATGAAACAATTGAAGAAACAATTAAAGATTCTGCCAATCCTAAAAGACAACCAACAGCTCAAACTGTTGACTTAGGTGGTACCATCAATCCTTATGCAGGCATGGGGGCGTATACTCCTATACCTCGTTGTGTCTTGAAACCTGTTATTTTCCCAGGTGAAGACCCTCGTTATGCTCCACAAGGAATTAACTTAAAAGGAGATTATAACGAATTGAATCGCCAAATACTTGACCCAGATAATAACACTATCACTTCCAAAGTACAAGCAACATTAACAAACAAAAATGGAAAATGGTATGTAGAAAATCAAAGTGCACAAAAAACCACTTATGTTTACGCAGGCGAACCTATAGAGATTAAGTCTGGAGATATAATTTTAATGGGTAATCGTACTTTTATATTTGAAGAAGACTAATAGCATATAACTGATGCCTAATCGATATTGTAATTTCGCAACAGGTGATACCATAGCAAATAAATATCGTATTGTTCGTTGTCTTGGAGAAGGATCCTTTGGCAAAGTATACCAAGTTTCCGATAATATTGGGAATAAATATGCTCTCAAAATTCTAAAAATGTGGGAAATCCCACAAAACTTGCAAGACAAGATTCTAACACGATTTGATATGGAATATGAGACGGGACGTATTGAGTGTCCCTATCTCGTTCATTCCTATGACCACGGTATAACCAATGGTACTCCATACATTTTAATGGAATATTGCCCAAATGGAGATTTATCGCACATGCCACCATCTGCTGACTGGAATAGGATTGCACATGAAGTACTATATGGTTTGGGAGCATTACATCGTAATGGAAAAGTACATCGAGACTTAAAGCCCGAAAATGTACTACTCAAAGAGGACGGTACTGCCGCATTAACTGATTTTGGTATTTGTGGAGATCGTAATCATCGAGTTACAATTATAGGTAATGACGGTAAACCTATGCAAAAATTTGGTACCTACGCGTTTATGCCTCCAGAACAGCTCAATCCTGATAAAGGAGAAGCAACGGTTTTACCAACTACAGATATATTCTCATTTGGAGTAATGTTATTTTTACTCTTAACAGGAGAACTACCTTTCGGACCATTAAATACCCAAAATGATTTAGTCCTTTATATTAACCGAGGCAAAAAAGGCGAGTGGAATAAAAATGCTCTGCGAAACTCACCTTTCTACAATGCTATTAATGGATGTTTAATTCCTAATTTTCGCCAACGATTACAATCTGTTGATGATGTTATAAAATTATTACCTGCATATTGCACAGATAATTTCAGTTACCAACAAAATAGGAGTAATCATCAGAATATACAAGGGTATTTACTGCGCATTATGCAAGGAGAAGAATACGGCAAAACATACGATCTCACTCAAATGCTTCAACACATGAATTTTCTGACTGTTGGGCGTTTGGATCGATTTGTTAATAACGACATCGCTATTAAGGAAGATAACAGTACTTATATTAGTCGCCAACATTCTACCATCGAAAAAGACAGCGATGGGTCCTTAAAAATTCGCGATGGTCAACGTGATTTACGCTCATGTAGTAGATGGCATCGTTCCACCAATGGAACATTCGTAAATTCCGCCGAAGCTTCAGAAAATGGTTACTATCTTAAAGACGGTGACATTATCTCTATTGGAGATGTAAAGATGCGTTTTGAAGCATATTAAAATAATATCATTATGTCGAAAAAATAAAAAAAATAATTACTATGGAAAAACTTAAAGTATTAGTTGGACGTAGTTCCCAATGTGATTATACCATTGAAAAACCTGAACAACATGGAACGGTAAGCGGCGAACACGCTACAATCTCAGAAACAGAAACATCTAATGTATATCTGTTTGAGGATCATAGTACCAATGGTTCGTACATCAATGGGCAATTAATACACAATGATGAATGCAAAATAAATGTTACTGATCATATCACGCTCGGTAAAACATATACCCTACCCTTTGAGGATATTGTCAAACGATATTTTATGTCACATCGAACTACAAAGAAAAAACCGCAGCAACCAGAACCACAAATACAGATAGTGGAAACACCACAACCAGAGCCTATAAATTATATCAATCCCGAGCCTCAAATAATTACTGAAATAAAAACAGTAGAAAAAGTACCTAATTGGTTTTGGGTATTACTAATAGGTGCTACTCTTGCAGCATTTTTTATAGGAACGATAATGTAACAATCTCATTCTTCATACTTATGAAACCTAATTATTCTTCAGAATTCGGAAAAACTCTGTCTTCTGGCATAAGCGCTTTAGTAAAAGGGAAACCACAATACTATATCCTTGAACATCTTGTTGGTTCACACTATCATTCGGCAGGTGAAAAACAAGAAATCATGCTTGATGAGATAATTCTTGGACGTGAGACAGATTGTCATGTTCGCTTCGATGAGAATTTTACTACTGTCAGTCGTCATCATGCATCAATTGTTAAAGATGGAGATAATTGGCGTTTAATCCAATTATCAAAGAAAAATACTACCTTTCTTAATGGAAAGGCAATACAAGATTCATGGTATCTTCAATCTGGAGATGAAATCCAATTGGCAATAAATGGTCCTAAACTCATTTTTAAGATTCCTACAGAAACAGTAGAGTTCAGTTTTACCCAACGATTAAACTCCTTTAAGGATCAAGTAATTCGCCCTTATCAAACTGCTTTCATTGTCGTGTGTAGTGTGATTGCGTTGATGATTGCTGGTTGTGTCGTAGCTGGCATTGTTATAAAACAACAAAGTGATAATATCCAAGAACAAACAGAATTACTTAATTATCAGAAAGCACAAATAGATAATCTGTATAATCAACTACTTCAAACCAACGATTTATTAGAAGCAACAGCATTAAGAGCAGATGCGGCTCAACAAGAAGCTATCAAAGCAAAATCTGAAGCGATTAAAAATAAAGCGAAGTTAATAAAATCGCAAAAAAATCTGCAAGAAATGCAAACACAAATGCAAGAGTTACGAGATGAAATGAATAGTTTCTACAACGGAATCATTAACGGAGAAAATCAATAAACATATGTCTAAAATAATAAAAATTCGTTTGGCAGCTCGCTGTGAAGCTGCAGGAAGACCCGAAAATGAAGATAATTTTCAAGTTGCAGAAAACCTGTCTGTAAGTAATACAGGTTTCACAACTGATAAGATTTTTTCGCTTGATACCAAAGGCACGCTATTACTCGTATGCGATGGCATGGGCGGCATGAATGCAGGTGAAGTAGCTTCTGCAATTGCTGTAGAAACAATAAAAAATCTTTTTGCTCCACAACTACTAACCAATGAGATATTGGCCAATGATGATAGTATTTGTACATACATGAAAAATACAATCATCAAAGCAGACCATAAAATCAAAGATGAAGCCAGCAAAGATGAAGCCAAGTACGGTATGGGAAGTACTGCCGTCATGGCATGGCTAATTGGAAACAAAGTATATGTTGCATGGTGTGGAGATAGTCGATGCTATCGCTACAATCCTACTACTGGACTTGAACAATTAAGCCATGATCACTCATATGTACAAGACCTTGTTGACTCTGGTCAATTATCAGCCGATTTAGCATTTGATCATCCTAATAAGAATATTATCACACGCAGTTTAGGTACTCCACATGGAAGCGCACGCCCAGATGCAAAAGTGTATGACCTTCATGCTGGTGATGTAATTCTTCTTTGTAGTGACGGTTTGAGCGATAGTCTTCGCGACAATGAAATTGAACAATCAATAAATCGCTCTCTTACCTCTATGGCTGAATGTAGAGATGCTCTATGGCATGATTCCAAGCAGGCTGGTTGGCACGACAATGTAACTATTGTTTTAGCACAAATCATAGAAAATGATAATGTCACGCAAGCATATCCACAGCCTCAAGCACAATCTTCCAAAGTTACTACGGAAACTTCAGAGCAAAAAACTGAGCAAAAAGAATCAACAATAACAACATCTAAAACAACGAGAAAACCTTCAATTGGAACTACAAAGAAAAAGAAAAACCTAATCATTACAATTATCAGTATCTTTATCAGTATCTTTGTCTGTTTATGCGTATTAGGGTTTATCGGAAATCATAAATCTATAAAACAACAGTATGATCAGCTCTATAGTGAACTTAAGGATATTAATATTTGCAGGATAAACAACACCCAAATAGAAGACTCACTTCTTATCATTAAAGAGCGATTCAACACACTCAAGAACTTGGAAGAAAAAATTAATGATGATAAATATCGAAAATGCACATCTTTAAAAGACAAAATAAACCAGTCTATAAATCAGAAATGTGCAACAATGGAGTCTAAGAATAGTGACAATCAGAAACTGGCAGATACAATT
>Ga0233379_1000100_pt1 | contig 12024 bp, 8 predicted proteins | sample ElkDunMinimDraft_8_FD_180679 | JGI IMG/M metagenome (GOLD analysis project Ga0233379, IMG submission 180679) | Fecal eukaryotic communites from dung pellets of Tule Elk in California, USA - Elk Dung F1 | ecosystem: Host-associated > Mammals > Digestive system > Large intestine > Fecal | place...
CAGTTGTTGATGAATTTACAGAAAGATATCGAAAATATGTTGGTGCTAACTATGCTATTGCGACTGCAAGTGGTACGGCTAGTCTTCATTTAGCTTTAGTAGGTGTTGGTGTTCAACCTGGAGATGAAGTGATTGTACCAGCGTTTACTTTTATTGCTACAGCACAAGCAGTTATAGCGGCAAAAGCTATTCCGATTTTTGTAGATATAGATCCCGAGACATATTGTCTAAGCCCCAATAAAGTAGAGGAAGCTATTACTCAAAAAACAAAGGCTATAATGCCTGTACATGTGCATGGAATGCCGGCTGATTTAAATAAACTTCAGGAAATCTGTGACAAATATTCTTTAAAACTTGTAGAGGATGCATCCCATGCACATTCTGCATCTCTATATGGTGCAAAATGTGGATCTATTGGGGATGGAGCTGGTCAGAGTTTAATGGCCGATAAGAACTTTCCAGTTGGGGGAGAGGGAGGTATTAGCTTTTTTAAAGATAAATCAGACTATGATAGGGCAGTGAAATTTCTTGAAGATACAGGTATAGATTATAGAATGTCATGGATTGCTGCAGCATTTGGGATTAGTCAGTTAGAACGTCTTCCATACTATGATTCAATCCGAGCTAGAAATGCTGAATATTTAACAAAAGCATTAGAAGAGACCAAACTCTTTAGAGGGCCAATAGTACCTGATGGTTATGAGCATAGTTATAATATGTATCGAGTAAAGTTAAATACAGAATATTTAGGAATAGAAGAGGTAGACGATTTTAAAGTTAAAGAAGTAATACAAGAACTGATAATGGATGAAGGAGTATTTGCAAGAGAATGGCAAAATGCGCCTATACCAGCACACTTACCATTTAAAAATAAAAAGGGTTTTGGTAATGGATATCCTTTCATTTTATCTGAACGTACAGATTTCGGATATGATATAGAAAATTTCCCTGAAACTTTAAAAATGCTTCGTACCACATTGACTATATGTAGAGAAATAAGAACACCTATAGAGTTAGAAAGAATTCAAGCTTATGCTTTGGCTTTTAAAAAAATCGATGCTAATCCTATAGAAATAATTAAAAGATTGAATAGAAAACTTGAATATAAAAAATCATATGAAAGAGACGCGAGATTAGGATGAGTATAAATGAAATTGGATTAAAAAGGGTTGCTATTTTAGGTGGAAGTGGATTTACTGGGGCCGAACTTTATAGGTTATTAAGTAAACATCCAATTTTTAATGTAGATTTTATTTCCTCTGAATCTAAAGCAGGGTATTTAGTTGAAAAAGTTTTTAGACCTTTTTTTCATAAAAAAAAAATAAATCAATTAAAATTCCAAAGAATAGATGAACTTGAAGGTGAATTCGATATAATTTTTTCTTGTTTACCTACGGGACTTTTGCCACAAAAAATCGAAAAAATATCTAATCATACTAGTTATATTTTTAATTTGAGTGGTGACTATAGAATAACAGATACTAATGTCTTACAAAAATATTACCCAGAGACGTTAAAGCAAAAATTCGTTGAGAAAGCTCATTATTTTATACCAGAATTTAGTGAAGTTAATTATGATACGAAAATTGTTAATCTTCCAGGATGTATGGCTGTTGCTAGTATATATTCTTTATATCCTCTATTAGTAAACGATTTAATTGATCAAAGAATTATTATAGACGTTAAAACTGGCTCTAGCGGTGGAGGAAAATCAAGCACAGAGCACCACGCTGAACGTTCACAAAATTTTAGACCTCATAAAATTCATGGTCATCGACACAAACCAGAGATTGAACAGATTTTTAATGAAAATTTTAATACATCAATTGATTTACAGTTTTCAGCCTATAGTCTTGATTTGCCTAGAGGGATAATGGTTAACACATATAGTAAGTTGAAAAATGGGGTTTCTGAAATTGATGTGAAAAAAGCTTTCCATAATATATATTCTACTAAAATATTCGTAAGTTATTTAAAATCATCAAACGCTAGTCAATTGTATCCTATGATAAAAAGTGTTGTAGGAACGAACCATGTAGAGGTAGGAGTATATATAGATGGTGAGAATTGTGTATCAATAGCGACTATTGATAACCTTATCAAAGGTGCTGCTGGTCAAGCAATTCAAGCTGCTAATATTTATATGGGAATAGATGAAAACATGGGATTAGACTATGCAGAAGGAGTATGGCCTTAATGAATAATCTTAACGTAATTAAGTTAGGAAGTAGTACGATTCTAGAGCACCCTAGCATTTTCGAAGAGATTTATAATCTTACTAAAAAGGGGGAGAAAATCTTACTTATTGCTGGCGGGGCTGAGGGAATAAAAAAAAAATACGAAAAAATTAACAGAAAAATGCCATTTCTTACGCTAGTGAACGGAGATGAGGTTAGGTATTGTTCCCCAGAGGAAATGCCAATCATTCGTTCTGCTTATAACGAAATAATACTTGATACTGTAATTAATAACTTAAAGAAATATAATCTTAGTATATTTGCACAGTGTGGTGGAGAAAATAACATTGTTATTGGAGAAAAAGGAAATCCCATTAAAGTTATCGAAAACGGAAAGAAAATTATAATAAGGGATTCATTTTTTGGTAATTTTAAGGGGTGTAATAAAGAATTTTTGATATCAAATTTAGAAAAATTTGATGTAGTTTGTATTTGTCCACCTATTAAAGATTTAGAATTAAATGAATTCATTAATATAGATGCGGACATGTTAGCCGCCCATTTATCAACAGAGTTAGGTGCTCAACATTTAAGATTTGTTACAAGTACAGCTGGGTTACTAAAAGATACTGAAGATAAATTTTCAACGATTCCAGACATATATTTGGATGAAACTCTTCCAATGGTAAAGGGGAGAATGAAACAAAAGGTGAGGGCGGCAAATTGGGCACTTGAAAACGGTATATGTGATATATACATAAGTGGCCCCCATACCTTAGAAGGAAAAGGTAAAACTAGATTTTGGAATATGGAACTTTCATCTAAAGAGTTTGATTTAATAAATAAGGTTGTTAGGATACCCTCAATTTCTAAAGATGAATATGAATTGGCTGATTTTTTGAAGAACTACATTAATTCACCTTTAGTACAAAGTAATATTGATGGTGCAGGGAATATCGTATTTATTAAAGGAAATGGTTCTAAAAAGTTAATGCTCCTTGGTCATATTGATACTGTTCCTTATTTATGGAAAGTGCATAATGATGAAAATGGAATTTCTGGTAGAGGGGTAGTAGATGCCAAAGGTTGCTTTGTTAATTTTGTACACATGTTGGAAGATGTAGAAGTGCCTAAAAATTGTTCATTAATTGTTATAGGAGCAGTAGAAGAAGAAGTATCTTCTTCAAAAGGGGCTTATTTTATAAGAGATAATTATAAAGCCGATGCTGTAATTATAGGCGAACCTAGTGGTGAAGATAATTTAACTTTAGGTTATTATGGCTTATTTAAACTAAAGATTACTGTTAGCAAGTTACAAGAACATACTACAGCTAAAGATAGTATAGGTGTAGTAGATCAATTAATTAAAATTACTAATGATATAAGAAAGAATGTTGAAAATATTGATTCAAAATGTCTTTCGTCATTAATAAATGTAAAGTACATGAATGAAGATGGGGTCATGACAGCTATAGGAATATTAAATTTCAGAATGTCGCCAGATGCAGGTAAAGATTATGCTAGTAAAATTAATCTGAACTATGGCAAAAATGCCGATATTCAAATACTTCGTGCTACACCGGGGTTTGAAAATCGTCGTAACTGCAACTTAGTCAAAGCCTTCGTTCGTGGTTTTAATAAAGATGGAAAAAGGATTCATTATTTAAAAAAGCGTGGAACAAGTGATATGAATACACTGGCAACTAAGTGGTTTGATACACCAATGGTTGCTTACGGACCCGGGGATTCAAGCCTAGATCATACCGATAAAGAATATTTATTAACAGATGAAATTAGAACAACAAGAAGAATATTAAAAAATACGATTATTGAATGGTTCAAGATGGAAGAAGGTGATTAATATAAAAACAGGCTTAAAAATCGATGTTAATGATATTTGTAGCTTACAGTCAATTGCTAATGAAGCTAGAAAATTGATAATTGATATGGCTGCAACACCAACAGGCTGTCATATTGGCGGTAGCCTATCCGTTATTGATCTTTTGATTGGAACATATGCAAAATATATTGATGATAATGACACTGTAATAGTTCTAAGTAAGGGACACGCAGCAGCAGCTTTATATGCTACACTTTATATTTTTGAGTTAGTTAAGGAAAATCCGGCTCTAACTTATGGGAGTAAAGATTCGTTATATATAGGACACCCTAACCATAAAATCGATAATGTTCGCTTTTCTACGGGTAGCTTAGGTCATGGAATTGCTTATGCAGCCGGATGGGCTTTGGGTAAAAAATTGGAGAAATCTCAAGGTTTAGGGATTGCGATAGGTGGAGACGGTGAACTTCAAGAAGGTTTATGTTGGGAAACTGCTCAAATTGTTCAATCAAAAGAAATTAATAATTTTGTATATATTGTTGATTGTAACGGTGCTCAAAATGACGGGTATATTCAAGATATTTCTCCTCTCTCAAATATAACAAAACGTTTCGAGTCCTTTGGTTTTAGAGTCGAAGAAATTAATGGGCATAATATGGAGGAAATTGTATCGTCTATCGACGTAGATAATAAGAAACCCTTAGCCATACTGGCAAATACAATCAAAGGAAAAGGCGTAGCAGCTATAGAAGGGAATCCAGATTCTCATTACGCAAAAATAACAGATAGGCTTGCTACGAAATGGAAGAGAGGGATAGTATGAGTGTTTCGGGAAGAGTAGCTTATAGAGAAGAATTAACGGAATTGGCATATATGGATGAAAAAATAATTTGTATAGAAGCTGATTTGGGTGGCAAACATCACCCTTTTCAAATTTCTCACCCGGATCGTTTTTTTAATATGGGAATAGCTGAGATGGCTAGCATTGATATGGCTGCAGGCTTAGCAGAAGTAGGATATATACCATTCTTTTCGACATTTTCATCATTTGCATCTTTAAGAGGTGCAGAAAGTATAAAATTAGCGATGGGTTATATGAAAAAAAATATAAAAATAGTCGCACCATATGGTGGGGTAGCTGGTGGTTGGTTTGGGACAACACACCATTGTTTGGAAGATATATCAATTATACAAACATTTCAAAATATTAAAATAGCATGTCCACATGGTGAAACTGAGACAAGAACAGTAATTAGGGAAGCAGCTACATCCAAAGAACCTTATTATATTAGGTTATCAAGAAATGACACTTTTCAAAGTATTTATCGTGATGATAATATCTCATGTGAAGAGATGCTAATTGAGGGGTTAACAAAATCAGCAGAATTATGTTTAATATCGGTTGGTGAACAGGCTACTGAAATTTGCAAACAAGTAAAAGTGGAATATCCTTCTCTAGCTCATGTTCATCTATGCTATGTAGATATTAATAATTTAAAGAAGTACGCCGGAAAATTGAAGGGAATTTCAGATAAATTTATTGTGGTAGAAGAACATAGAGCTACAGGAAGTGTTGCTTCCTATTTATCCTTATTGCTTCCAACATGTAATATTTTTTCTCATAATTGTGGAGAAAAATGGCCAGAATTTGGTGGACAACATAAAGACATATTAAATTATTTAAATTTCGGTATAGATAATCTTAAAGAACAAATGCAAACAATTCTTTAAAGGGAGAATCACCAGTTTTGTCTATAAATAAGACTGAACAAGTAATAAATGTGCCGGAAATCTTTTAACACTCAAAATGGTGCAAACCATTGATATATCAACATTTATAGAGGGAGTGAACATAAGATGGAGAATCAAAAGATTGTAGCATTAGTTGAACCTAGTTTTTATGGTGTGGGGTTTATTAAATCAACATATAATAAAGGATACAAGGTTATTGTTATTGTTTCTTCAGAAGAAAATCCATTGAAATATGGATACAAAGAATTTTATCATGATTTAATTATAGCCGATGTAAGAGATGAAGAATCTATATTAAATGCGATTAAATCTTCTAAATATCATGGAGAAATAGATGCTCTTATACCTGCAACAGATTATGTATCATATGTAACTGCGAAAGTGGGCGAAAAGCTTGGTTTAAGAGGAATATCACCTGAGGCTGCATTAAAAGCAAGAAATAAAGATATGGCTAGGGTAGCATATGAAATAAACCAGGTTCCAAGTGCTAAGTTTAAAATTGTTAAAGATTATGATGAAGCAGTAAATGCAACAAACCAAATAGGATTTCCTGTTGTATTAAAACCAACCAATTGTGCTAGTAGTCAAAATGTATTCTTCATAAAAAATCTTGGAGAACTGAATAAATCCATGGAAGAAATGATGAAGTTTAAAACTACTTATATGGGTTTTCCAGTAAGAAATGAGTATTTAATTGAAGAATATTTAGTAGGTCCAGAGTTTAGTGTAGAGTTGTTTTTAAAAAATGAACAAGCGATATTTTCTAAAGTCACAGAAAAATTAACTACATCCCTTCCCTATTTTGTAGAGATATCTCATACATTACCTACATCATCTTACCGAGAAAGTGAAAATGATATTATCAATGTAGCTTTAAGTGCAGTTTTAGCTCTTGGAATTAATAATGGACCTAGTCACGTAGAAATTAAACTTACGAAAGAGGGACCAAAAATCATTGAAGTTAACGGTAGACCCGGAGGAGATAATATTTCAACGCACTTACTAGAAGAATCTTTTGGTATTAACATTTTTGATGCTACAGTTGATTATTACTTAGGCGATGATATTTCAATTATACCTACCAAAGATAATGCTAGTTCAATAGCGTATCTTACAGCTACGAAAAATGGAGTTATTTCTAATATTAAAGGTTTAGAAGCAATTAGGGATAATGAAAAAGTTATAAAATATGACTTTTCTATTAAACCGGGAGATACAGTTTCAATAGCCAAAAGTTCTGATGATCGATTAGGTTATATCATTACAACTGCTTCTACTCCAAGTGAAGCCAAATATGAAGCCTTAAATTTAATAGAAAATATTAGAGTTGTTTATGAATAACCTTTTGGTGATATATACAGTGGTTTTTTATTATTTAGAATACCCGGTTAACCAAACAGAAAATGGGTATTATTTATTTTAATTTCCCAGAGTTAATTCATAGGTGAAGGGAGGGGGATTTTCCAACTTTTTTTAGGTCCCAAATACTACCCTTTATAGCTCGCTTCTTATATTATAGTGAAGTATCCATATTTATATATATGTTAACGGTATTGTTGTAAAATACTGGTTTTATATTACGGCAATTTCCTCATTCCCATTCCTCTAATCTATCTAGTTGAAATAGGTTGTAGGTTTATCAATTATGATAATAACAGATTCCTTATTTTTATATCAAACCTGTTGATCAACCAAAATTATACAGCGTTTGTCCTTCAGCTTTTCCCCGATGGGCCCGGCGTGCCGTATCCCTATCGTCTCCACCACTTGTAAGGGCATGGCTGTATCATTCGTCAAGCTTACATGTAGTTTAACGCCTGAACGCTCCCTATGATATACAGCCCACAACAGACGGTTCTTCCCGGCTATAATTGTTGTAGAATCAATGGATAGAAGCGATTTCGGTATATGTAATTGACGGCGTGTAGCACGATTCAATTTTCCCACTATCACTTCGGAAATGCGCTTTAAAATGGCAAAATTCATTGTTTTCATATGGTTGGAAAGGGATGAATGATCCACGGCCACTAGGCCGGCATCAGATCCGACACCAGTTGCATGCCGCAGCCCCAATCAATAGGTAATGAGAGTGGAAACAGTACATTTACGTGTGGTATCCACATAGTTAAACTCATTTAAAATGTCTTGGAGTTCAGTTTCTGAAAGAAAGCTTTGAATGAGTGTAAAAATGGTGCTATTCTTATTCATGAGAGATTCCTCTTAAGTAAAAGTTTGTGTCGTAACTAACATTTTACATGAGAATCTCTCATTTTTTATATAAATTTATTAGAAGAAACTGGATAATAGACAGGCGTATTTTTATATATTAAAATTAACTAACTCCTTTTTCATGTTTTCATATGTATCAAATTCCTCTAATACTTTGAGTATAGTTAGTCCTTTATTAATTAAATTGTCTCCGTTTTTAGAAAGTTGATTTAAGCAGATACCTTTGCGTATATAACCGATTGCTAAAGGAATAAAGACCTTTTGCTCTTTACAGAGAGGTAAAATAGATTCTATTTCTATTAGAGCTTCTTCATAAAGATGTTCCATTATTAGTATTACAGCAACATTTAAGGAAGTGTTGACAGAAATACGTTTAATATTTGGGAAATCCTCATACCTTTTGAATCCTCTCATCAAATACTTATGTATTTCACGCATTTCGTTTAATGGAAAAATAAATAAAATTGCATTTAATAAATAAAGATCATATAAATACAAATCATTATTTTTTGAAAGACGTTCCCAAATTACCTTTGAGTATTTTCTAGCTTCTTCAAAATTATCTTTCGCTAAAATATTAGATAGTGATTTACACAGAATCTGTATATCCTGAATCAAAGCGCTATCACAATAATTTAACAAAGTAGCACATTCTTTGGATATATTAGAAAGTAATTGTTGGTTGTTATAAGGCGCATTGAAAAAATTATTTAAAATGATTTCCTTTTTAGGTAATTTATAGTTATTTTGAATAAAATTAAATTCCTGTAGTGGAATATCTAATGCATCTAATATTTTAATTAAAAAGGATCCCCTTACTTCTATTAAATCCTTCTCAAATTTGCTATAGGTGCTCTGTGTTATATTAGCAAATTGAGCAACTTCAAGTTGTGTAATACCCTTTGCAGTCCTTATGTTTTTTATTTGCGAACCTAACAAACTAATCCCTCACTTTCTATTAAATTTATACTTATAAGATATTCTATTTTGAATATTTAGTAAAATGTTTACTTTATTATACTATATTAAATCTGAAAGTGAGGTGGTAGTATGAATAATTTAATTACAACTTTAATTATTTGGCTCACAGGTGGATGAGATATCTTTACTATTATCGCTGTTTATTTTATTATCATATTTTTAGCTCCTTACCAAACATGTGCTTGACTAAGAGCCGTACTGACTTCATTCTTCATTGAACTCTAGTGAAATGTGTTGCGATCTGTTTAATTTTAGTGGAAACAGCAAATGCAAACGGCATTGATTTCTATCAATATCTTGCCAAGCTTTTGACGGATCTACCTAACTTGCCCATTCATCAACAAACAGAACTATGTAAGCCCGTAATCAAATAACGCATATAAACGCCATGGCACCTCCGGTACGTGTGATAGACGTATCAACTTAAGGAGGTGCCATTCTTATGCCAACAAACATGTTAGTAATTGGGTTCCAGCGCAAAAATTACAAACAACTGGAATTTACCTCTAAAGTATGGGGATAGTAACACTATTACTCTAAATAGGGGCGTTATTAGTATGGGAAAAGAACAACTATTCAAGTGGAAACACTTTCAACCTGAGATTATTTTGTTAACCGTGAGATGATACCTACGGTACAACCTTAGTTTTCGTAATCTAGTTGAGATAGTGGAAGAACGGGGTTTAGTGATGGCTTATACAAAGATTATGCATTGGGTTCGCCAATATGGGCTGGAATTAAATACAAGAATATGACCGCATCTTAAGCAAACAAATGATTCCTGAAGAGTAGATGAAACGTACATCAAAGTAAAAGGGCAATGGATGTATCTGTTTCGTGCATTCAATTTTGAGGGGAACACGATTGAATTTTATCTGAGTAAAACAAGAGATAAACAGGCTGCAAAGGACATCTTCAAGAAAGCTTTGCAGTCCAATCATGTTTCTGAGCCCCGTGTCATCACAGTCGATAAGAATCCGGCTTATCCGATAGCCATAGAACAATTAAAAAGGTAGAAAAGCATACATGATGGTATGCAAATCCGCCAACAGAAGTACTTAAATAATATCGTGGAGCAAGATTATCGCTTTATCAAGAAGCGAATCCGTTCCATGCCCGTGTTAAAAACATATCGAACAGCCAAACAGATTATCTGTGGCGTGGAAGTAATGCATATGCTCAAAAAAGGACAACTTCCCCAAAGGGTGAAGTCTGTCAAAAGAGAAATTGAATTCATATATAGATTATTTGGCGTAGTATCATAATTCACGGATATGAAAGGTAATGAGGTACTATGTTTCTAAAAAAACATATTGCATCAGAACCCTCATTGCTATATCGAAACGGTTTTAAATGATGAGTTTTAAGTTTGCTAATATGATATAATTCAAAAGTACTTTATCACCTTGAGTGAGGGCAGCATAGCCATGAGCTATGCTGTTTTTTGGGTCTTTAAAAAAAGCTCCCAAACGATTCGAGTTGAGTCATTATCCGATAAAGGAATACTCGATTCGTCTGAGCGCGATATTTAAATCTATTTTGTTAGAGAATCTGTAGAATTAGGTTCTAGATTGGGGTAATAAAGGTCTTTTCTCAAACAAATATCTTTATGTGTCAGTGTTTCGCCTTTAAATCGTAGCCAGATTTCATCATCAGCCATCACACCATGTGTTTTTCGAACAATGCCCCAACGATTATACGCCTGCATGCCTAAGCTTTCTAGTAGCTCTTTTGCATTTGCTCGAGTAGGGGGGAACGTACGCCACTTCAGCCACTTTTCTAGCTCCTCTAACGTAATATGCCCTTCCATATTAGGGGAAAATTGTTTATTAAAATCGTCTATATAATTAATAACATAAGGTGTTCCGCCATTTGCAGGCTTTAAATCAACAGTCGCAATAATATCATCCATCCACATCACGTCAAATTTCATGTAATCATTCATTTCATTCACATCCTTCAAAGAAAAGATGGGCTAAACTTGGATCGTTGAGTTGTGATAGTAAAACTTGCTTCGCTCGGCCGAAATCAAATGGAGATTCACCTAGTACTTTTAGTAGCTTTGTTTTATCAATAAATGCTGTACCCTTATATAAAGCAAGTTGCTTAGAAAAGCTTGAATTAAAGGGCTTTGCTTTTACTTTTCGCTTTAAGATGGGTAACGATTTACCAGGTGTATAGTCTTTTTCATCTGATAAAAGGCTAAGTCCGTTATCAAAAATCGGAGCGAGCTGCCATACTTTCTTTACTGGATTATATAAGAACAGAATATTATTTGTGTGACGATCCTCATTTAAAATGAGTGCATCAAAGGCTAGTAAACGTGCAATGTCTAGGCGTACATCAAGGCCAGTAAATTCTTGAACGTGCTGCATGATTTGCTCGAATTTTTTAGTAGTAGAAAGTGATTTATCATTTAAAATTGGATCGGTTGAAGTGAAGTTTGCCTCAAATAGACGCTCTAAGGTAACTTCTTGTAGTTTTCCTCTAAAATCATATGAGTAACAGCCAATAGATGTTTCACCATTAGGCAAAATGATTTCACAAGGATAATACTTTACATAAGCTGTTTCTTGTAATGTAGAACAAGCTAATACAAGTGAAGCTAATACTTCCGCTTGTCCCTCGTAGCCACGCGTATTTTGTTTGACCCATTTATCGCCGACACACCATTTGGATTGATCGCCCTTGCTAGACGTACTAATAATACGAATCGCATCGGTCGGTATATGAATTGTTTTCATGCTTCTCACATCCAATTTACTTGAGTTTCTTCTATTATATAGTTACAAATACGGCTTTTCACCATTTAAGACCATTTGCTTTACTTCTTTAAACTTGGCCACGAGTTCCTTACCACTTAGTCCAGCTGCAATGAGCTCCTCTAGTAAGTTCTCCGCAAAGTCTTCATCTACTCTGACAACCGGCTTAATCACCAAATGTCCTTCGTGTAACTCAATTGTTACTTCCTCACCAATTTGAAGTGCGTCATAGTATTCTTTCGGAATCACTAAATGTCTCTGAGCCGACACTTTGATTTTTTTA
>Ga0233379_1000101_pt1 | contig 11807 bp, 13 predicted proteins | sample ElkDunMinimDraft_8_FD_180679 | JGI IMG/M metagenome (GOLD analysis project Ga0233379, IMG submission 180679) | Fecal eukaryotic communites from dung pellets of Tule Elk in California, USA - Elk Dung F1 | ecosystem: Host-associated > Mammals > Digestive system > Large intestine > Fecal | place...
AGTTTTGCCCGTAGCTAGAACGATATTTCATCTTACCTATAAGGCGAACCAATTCTGGGTGCATACCATGAATACCCAAGTCAATTGTAGTACGTTTACCTGTTTCGATAATCTCCTCTTCCACTTGTTTGGTCACCTTAGCCACAACCTCCTCGATACGTGCAGGGTGAATACGACCATCTTGCACCAATTGGTGGAGTGCCAAACGTGCAATCTCGCGACGAACGGGATCAAATGCCGACAAAGTGATTGCTTCTGGTGTATCATCCACTACAATCTCCACACCCGTTGCAGCTTCCAAAGCACGGATATTACGTCCTTCACGACCGATAATACGACCCTTAACCTCGTCATTATCAATATGGAACACAGTTACAGCATTCTCTACCGTAGCTTCAGACGCAATACGCTGAATCGATTGGATTATAATCTTCTTCGCCTCTTTATTAGCGGTGAGTCGTGCCTCATCCATCGTATCATTGATGAATGCCATCGCAGCTGTTCTAGCTTCATCTTTCAGCGTCTCTACCAATTGCTTTTTAGCTTCTTCTGCCGAAAGACCCGAAATCTGCTCTAGTTGCTGCTCCGCAGCTTTTTGCAAACGATCAATCTCCTGCGTCTTGCGCTCAATGGCCTTTTGTTGGTTTTCTAGTTGCTGACGCTGCGTATTCAACTCATTTTGTGCACGTTGTACCTCACTCTGCTTTTGATTAAGTTGTTGATCACGTTGTTGTACACGTTGCTCTTGTTGATGCAGTTTTTGCTCTGCTTGGCGAACTTGGTTCTCATGCTCCAATTTCAAAGCAATAAACTTCTCCTTGGCTTCTACTATCTTATTTTTCTTTATTACTTCGGCCTCTTCTTCCGCCTTGCGGAGAATACCCGACGCATGGTAGCGGAAAATCAGGAAGCAGATTCCTGCTCCTAAAATTAAAGCTACTATAGCGACTACTGTTATTAGAATGGAATTCATAATTTGTATTATTTATTTTTTATTGTATTCAAAATCAATTGATTCAGTTCTTGAATCTTTTCATCAATAGGCTGTAATCGGTGTGCGTGTGCATCCGCCTGCAAGTTCACCGCCATCTCCAACGCTACATAGACCCAAATCTGCTCGGCCGATTGGGTAGGCAACAATCTGCGATAATGACGATACCGTTCATTAATTTGCTCCGCAGCATTACGATAAAGCACTTCCTTATCCGCGATCACATTCAGCGAGATATGGTGCGCATCAAGTTGCAAAGTAATATGTTGTTTGCGAACCTCTTCCATATATCATGATTTAAGCGCTTCCAACGCTCTATCCACTTGTGCTATCAAGTTAGATATACGTTGTCTTACACGATCACGTTCTTCTGCATCTACAGAATCAGCCAATAGCGCATGGGCAGTCTCCAGATGTGAATAGTCGGTTTTTAATTGCACCAATTCAGCATGCGTCTGCATAATCTCTGCTCGCTGACGTTCATTCTCACCTTGCAATGCAACCAGCTGCTGCTGCAGTTCCTTATACTGCTGTAGCAGCAATTGCAAATTGCCTTCAAGCGTAGCTAAAGATTTCACAATAATGCAATTAGAGAATATATTAGAAACTATATCCTACACCCAAACCTAGAACGCTCTTGAATTGAACGCGCTCTGCCAATACACCATCTGCATTAGCCACTTTCACACCATTGTAGTATTTGAGCGAAGTAGAAAGAGTCACATTCAAGCATTTGAGGAATTGATATGAGATAGCAGCATCCCAATCCACATCAAAGTTACCAAAACGACGGTTATTGTCGCGGTAACCAACGAAGTTACCCTCTGCATCAAGCATCTCTGTTTTATCCCATGCATATGGAGTAAACAAGCCTACAGAAGTGATAATCTTCAAATCTTTATAAGTGTAGTTGATAGCTCCCTTTACAGTGAGACCCAACTCTGCTTTGAAGTTCTTGTAAATCTTATCGTATGTTCCATCTGCATTAGCTTCTTCGCTATATGACCATGTAGCATACTTATCTTGCATTTGTTGGCGCAAGCCCTCGTATTTCTCATTCAGTTTATCACCTACGAACGCAGTAGTAATCTGACCTGCCACTGGAGATACATAGATTGAGAAAATGGAATTTGGCTTCCAGTCAATACCGACAGAAATATCTGTGTATGAAGGAGATAGGAAAGAAGAGACAACTGGATCTTCCGCCTCACTACCATCATATGCACGTCCTAAATCAAATTGGCTCTTGAATCCACCAGACACTGTTAAATACCATGCTTTGTGGAATTGCCAACCAAACTTAGTCTTGAAATCTATCACATCGCTAGACTTTTGAAATTGGTCAAACTTTTGATCAATATATGACAAACCATACTCCAAGTTCAAGTTTGTTTCCCAAGAGAGATTATCTTCTGCATACAAAAGGCGAACCTTACCAAAAGCCACGCCATTGATGTTATTATTACCACCTGCAGACCAGTTTACCAAGCCAGTAGCACTTGCATTCAAACCTACCACACCCGTGCATTTCCATGGTGATGGTTTCTCTGCTTCTTGTGCAAATAATGAGATAGATACGCAAACTGCAAAAATCGAAAGTAAATATTTTTTCATGTTTCTAACTAGTTATTAATTATTATTATACTTATTCTGATTACTTCTATTTATTAATATTGTGCGGCATCATAAACTTGATCTGCTATCTCTGTATTCGCCAATTTTTCAATCAAACAGAATGCAAAATCAGCAGACAAACCAGGCCCTTTCGCGCTAATGATATTCTTCGACTCTACAACCAACCCATCCACATAACTCTCACCGAGATATTCCTCGAAACCAGGGTAACATGTAGCTTGTTTGCCTTCAAGAATACCCAATCTTCCTAAAACAGAAGGAGCTGCACAGATAGCCGCTATCAATTTTTCCTCTGCATTGTGCTTCAAAAGTAAGTCACAAAGGGGTTTGCACTCATGCAGTTTAGTAGCACCACCTGGTAGAATCAGCATTTCTGCATCTGAAAAATCTGCATCCACAAAAAGTGCATCTGCTTTTACAATAATATCATGTGCGCCTGTTACCATTGCTTTTCCTGTCACCGAAATGGTAGTCAAGGCAATATTTGCACGACGCAATAAGTCAATCGTAGTAATCGCTTCAATCTCCTCGAAGCCATTGTCTAAGAAGATATAATTCATAGTATAAACATTTAATTAAGTTTGAAATTATATTTTATTGTTCCTATTTGAGGAACATCTCCTTCAGTGAATTTAGCATTCTTCGCAGCTTTCAATGCCAACTGCTGCGTATAGCGGTCAGATATGGTAGTCTTTAGCACACTAGCATTTGTCACATTGCCATCTTTGTCTACCCATATTCGCACTTCCACTACACCTTCTTGATTAAAATCATTCGATGGTTTGGGCAATTGTTTCACATTTCTGCCATATAGATTCCATTGCATGCCATTGCTCTCGCCATATCCTTTTCCTATAGGATTGCCTTTTGCGCCAGATGAAGTTGCCCCCTCATTATCCGCATTGGCGCCTTCCAGAGAACCCGCCTGACCAAACAAGGCTGCCATTGCATTGGCTTTATCTATAGCTTCTTGCTCACGCGCTTTTTGTTCAGCTAGGGCTTTTTCCTTAGCAATACGCTCAGCTTCTGCAATAGCTTCAGCCTCTTTACGCTGACGGATAAGCAACTCCTCCTCTGCTTTACGTTTGGCATCTTCTTCTCGTTGTTCTGCCAATGCTAACGATTCCTCATCGTCTTGCACCATCAAATCGTTATTTGATGGAAGCGAAGGAGTTGCAGGAGCTGGAATCTGTTCCACTTGCGTAATAGCATCCATCTGTGGGACATCGGGCATTCCGCCTCCTTCATCCGCATCGCCAAAAGCTACCACTATACCTTCTTCTTCAGGCATGATAGGTGCCACTATCGACAGTTTGAACAATAGTAGTAGCAATAACAACATTGCCGCCAACGTGCCAACCGACGCGATTATATGTGAATCTATCTTTCTCACTTCTTAGTGGCCAAAACAATTTTCATCTTGTGCTGGTTAGCAATATCCAATACATTCACAATATCGCGATACGGAATATCTTGGTCGGCATGCAACGCAATGTACATTGTACTATCTTGTTGCTGCAATGTACATAAATAGCCCTCCAAATCATCTACCGCAATTTTCATAGGTTTCTGACGTCCCAATGCTACATAATAATTGCCTAAATTATCAATACTCACTTTCGCTACTACTTGCTTAGTCGTAGTTTTGGCACGAGCTTGTGGCAAATTAATTTTTATATCATTGGGCGAGGACATGGTACTTACCATCACAAAGAACAACAACAACAAAAACACAAGGTCTGTCATTGACGACATTGCAAAGGTAGCCTCTATTTTATTTCTTCTTTTAAGAGCCATAAATTCAATTGATAGTTGACAACTTTATGCAGGTTCATTAAGCAAATCCATAAATTCCAATGTGCGGGATTCTAATAGTCGCACTACACGGTCAACACGCGACACAAGGAAATTATATGCGAACATCGCCAAAATACCTACGATCAAACCACCTACAGTGGTCACCATCGCTTGATACATACCTTCGGATAAGGTAGCAATCTCTATCACGCCACTTGCATTCTGTGCCATATTAAAGAACGTTTGCACCATACCCAATACTGTCCCCAAGAAACCAAGCATTGGTGCACCAGCAGCAATAGTAGCTATCAGCACCAGTCCTTTTTCCAGTTTACTCACTTCCAAGTTACCCACATTCTCTATAGCCACCTGAACATCTTGCATAGGGCGGCCAATTCGTGAGATACCCTTCTCAATCATGCGAGCAGCTGGATTGTCTGTACGTTGACATAACTTAATAGCAGAATCTATCTTACCTTCTTTGATATAGTCACGAATACGATTCATGAACGTTTTATCTTCCTTAGTGGCCTTTGTAAGTACCACAAGGCGTTCAATGAACAAGTATAGGGCAAATGCCAACAGCAATGCCAAAACAATCATAATCCAACCACCATACTGAGCCATAGTGAACAGATTTATAGATTCTTGTACAGGTTGATCAAGGACTGCCAATGAATCTTGCACAGCAGTCATTGACGTGTCTACATTAGTTTGAATTTGAAAGAGCATATTGATATTGTTTAATAGTTTCATTTATTCCTAAATACAATGCATCTGCAATCAGTGCTTGCCCAATACTCACCTCATCCACCCATGGAAAAGCTTGAATGAATGCACCTAGATTGTCCAAATTAAGATCATGTCCAGCATTCAACCCCACTCCCAAATCACGTGCTTTTTCTGCTGCTAATCGATACATTTCTATTGCCTTGTGTGCATCTTCCGCATAGAGTTCTGCATAAGGACCTGTATAGAGTTCTACTCTATCTGCGCCAGCCTTGGCCGCATATACCACCATCTCTGGATCTGGATCTACAAAAATGGATACACGGATACCAGCTTTCTTAAATCGTTGAACAATAGGTATCAGTTTTGCCAGATGCGATTTGGTATCCCAACCATGATTACTAGTCAATTGGTCATGTGCATCAGGAACAAGAGTCACCTGCGCAGGACAAATATCCAATACTAAATTTATAAAATCAGGTTCGGGATTACCTTCTATATTAAACTCTGTAGTAACTAGTTTTTTGAGTGCGTAAACATCTTGACGAGTAATATGTCGTTCATCAGGACGAGGATGAACCGTGATTCCATCTGCTCCATTTTGCTCACAGATACATGCAAAATGTTCCACGTCAGGCACATTTCCACCACGTGCATTACGCAAAGTAGCCACTTTATTGATATTTACACTTAATCGAGTCATTTCTACTAATCATTCTGTACTACACGAACAATTATTCCGCTGCAAAGGTACAACTTTTTTTGCATATATGCAATACCTTTAGTTATTTTTATCCACTGCTTCGTTGATAAGTGCACACATCGCGTCAAAACGCACTACAGCATCATGTCCGTAACGCCATATATTTTGACGAATCTTTGCCATTGCGACCTCTTCTCCCAAATGCGATTTAGAATAAAACTTATCAGCGTAACATATAATTTTCTCCTCCAATGTACGAGGACAATAGTCTTTTACGGGAATATTAATTTCCTCTCGTATCACTTGCTCTTCAGTAATTCCACTTCCTGTATGCCTTTCTGCCACATCTGCATGTTTAGGCAATCCTTCTTTACGCAAAAGTTCAGCTCCTAAATAGCCATGTTTAATATAATGGTGCGGACCTTTGCAATAAATTCTCGGAGCGTCACAATAGAGAATACCTATATCATGAAGCATCGCTGCCTCTTCTATAAAATCGCGATCAACCAATTGATTCTCTGTCCATTCAGGATGGTCATCTACAATCTTCAAAGCCCTATCACGCACTTGCATCGAGTGCGTTAGAAGTATCTGCTTCAACTCTGGTTGGGAGACATAATATTTATTAATCAATGCTAAATAATCAATCATTTTCCCCAACCTAATTTATCTTTTAATGATTGCACAAAACTATGACCTTGTACTTGCACTAGTTTTATAGTTCGTTGAGCACGTTCAATATGCAATGTTATATCATCATCAAAAATCTGACTACGACCATCAATACTAACCATATAACTAGCATTACGGCTATTTATTTTTAAATCTATTTTGCTATCATCAGGAATGACCAATGGACGCACGCTCAAACTATGCGTAGCCACAGGAGAAAGAACCATTGCTCGTGCATATGGATAAAGCAATGGGCCTCCCACACTCAAATTATATGCCGTTGATCCAGTGGGAGTCGCTAGTAGCAGGCCATCGGCCTTATAGGTGTGCAAAAACTCGCCATTGAGATAAGTGTCAACCGAAATCATACTGCTCAATCCTTGTTTAAGAACCGCCACCTCATTAAGCGCATACGGCGAAAGGATTTTATCTATTGCGGGACACGAAATCTCCAACATACTTCGTTTCTCAATAGTATATTGGTGGTTAATTAGTTGTTCTAGAATCTCTTCTGTATTCGTAGTTTGAACTTCAGCCAAAAAGCCCAGATGTCCACAGTTAATTCCTAGTATAGGTACATCCAAATGCCCTATCAATGAAGCTGTTGTTAAAAAAGTGCCATCACCTCCAATAGAAATAGCAAAATCTATTCGCTCATCACTATTCTCTGTGTATTCATCTACTGAAGCATAGTCTCGTCCAAAAGGTTCTTGATGTAATTCATGAGAGAGTACAACTTTCACATCACGTTGTTGCATATACTCTAACACACGTTTCAACTCACGTAGCGTTTCCGAACGCAAAGGATTTGCAAAAATAGCAATTGTCATATTGATTATGATTTATTTTTCAAGCCATTCAATAATGCAGAAGCTTGCATGCGTTTCTTACCAGGCAATTGAAGTTCCAATATATCCACATAGCCATCCGCACATGGAAAAATTATATGTCCCTTTTGCTCTGCCACATGGATTTTAGCCACTTTATACACTTTTGCTCCACGCAACATCTCTGCTAAAGGATGTGTTGGTGTATCATCTCCTATCCATGCTGCGGGATATGGACTCAATCCACGCACATGATTATATATCTGCTCTGCAGTACGTGAGAAATCAATACGGCATGTATCTTTAAAAATCTTGGGGGCAGGGCGTAAATCCAATGATTCCACTTGTGGGGTCGTAGCAAGAGGCGAACCAGTATTCTCACTCTCAATGATAGCATCCACCGTGCGTGTCACTAACCCCGTTCCAAGATGCATCAAACGATTATGTACTGACTCTACATTTTCATCATCCGCTATCGAAATTTTCTCCTGAAGAATTACATTTCCTGTATCTATCTCATGTTTCAGCATAAAAGTAGTGGCCCCAGTCTCGGTATCACCATTCATCACTGCCCAATTGATTGGAGCTGCACCGCGATATTGAGGAAGAAGGGATGCGTGGAGATTAAATGTTCCTAGTCGCGGCATTGACCACACGACCTCAGGCAACATTCGAAATGCCACAACGATTTGTAAATCTACATTGTATGATCGCAAATCATCTATAAACTTCTCATCTTTCAAACGCTCGGGTTGCAAAACAGGGAGTCCCACAGACAGAGCGTATTGTTTCACTGCAGAATACTGCAATTGATGTCCACGCCCTGCGGGTTTATCGGGCATTGTCACTACTGCAACTACATTGTATCCACCTTCTACAAGCGCACGCAGACTAGCCACGGCAAAGTCTGGAGTACCCATATAAATGATTCGTATTGATTGTTTATCCATATATTCCATTTTGTCTATAATCAACTATCTAAACGTGTGGGAAAAGCCTACACTTATCAATTCTTTGAACTGCATCTTGGTTTTAATATCCGAGTTCAATTCCACTGTGCTATCATAACGTGGATGCAACAGCACCTTTGCAGATAGATAGCGATTGATGATAAAATCCACATCTATCTCTAAATCAGTTTCTATTCGTTTATAATTCGTAAAGAAATAGAAATTTGCTTCAATCTCTATTTCACGCAAGGGTTTCCATTTCCAATCCACACGTACAGAACTACCCAACTCATTCAATATTTTCTTTCCTGTTTCTATACCAAAGTCGGTAACGTCCACTTTCGTCTCGTCTGCCACCATGGCATACACCATCTTATATGTTGCTGGTGAAACGTTTATACTCAACCCCTTCAATGGCTTATAATCCACACCGACGCCTAAGGTAAAACGAATAGGTGTTAAGAAAGCGGTAGAAAGTTCGTACGTATTCTTTCGATAGTTATTCCAAAAGTTGGTTTTAAATTCACCTATTGCAGATATATACCAATGTTTGTGCACTTGAAAACCAAACTTGCTATTCAATCGAAACAAGTCATCAGTAATATTGATCATGCGAAGCGAGTCACCGCTCACCGTACTCAGACCTGCACGCCATTCGCCATTATTTTCCCAAGAAATCTTTTCATTCTTGAAATTGATATATCCTTTTGCACCTGCTAACATCGCAAACGCGTTGGCCTGACCTTGATACCAATTGTTCGTGGCGTAGTTTTGCGTAATTTGTAAGGAAAGATTCAGTTGACGGCGCCAGTTTGTTTTTTGTTCCTTTACGGCCCGCTCTCTTTCCAAGTTGTCCTCCACTATATCTCTTACTATAGCCCGTTGCACTTCCACATGCCCCATCTCCATCTTCTTCAAACGGTCTTCCTCACTCATTGATACATAGTAGTCTGCATGATGTTGAGTAATATACCTACGAGCAGAAGCACGGAGTGCACAAATCGAATGGGATGGTTCATCCACCGTATCCATCAGTGCAGGAAATGTAGGAGGAACATACATCAACGGCATACACAACGGATGAGGATACTGCTTCCATATCGTATCGCATAGCACAATAACAGAATCTCCCAAAAGCATTGTATCACGCATATGCAAATCGAGGCTCTGTTGCGCCACAATATCCAACAGTAAAGCATCGTCATCTATCGCCTGAGACCAAGCATTCAATGCGATACTACATGCCACCAATATCGCTAAACTGATTCGTTTCAAGGTAGTGCAGGACGCTTAAAAGCACGTATTATCAAATATATGCCCCAGATGATAAATGGTAATGAGAGAATCTGCCCCATATTCAGTATATGTCCAGATTCAAAAAGTTCTTGATCGTTTTTGATAAACTCAAGCATAAAACGAGTAAAGAAGATGATTTCCAGGAATACACCCAATAGCAATCCTTCTCGTTTATACGCTTGTGCTTTCCAATACATCAACCACGTTACCACAAAACCAACAATGCAATAAATCATTTCATATATTTGTGTAGGGTGGCATGGAACTGTCTGACCATCACGTACAAAGATAAAGCCCCATGGCAAGTCGGTAGGAGTACCATAAATCTCCGAGTTCATCAAGTTTCCCAGACGAATCAAGGTTGCTGTCACACAAACGCCCACTACTAGGCGGTCCATAATCCAGAGTAGAGAAGTATGAAACTTTGGTTCCTTAGAAAACTCCTTTTTATTCAACAACCACGCAGCAATCAATAGACCGATTGCTCCACCATGGCTAGCCAATCCACCTTCCCATATCTTCAGCAAACGCAATGGATGCTCTATATAGGGGTTACGATACTTAATTGTCCAACCAAATATCTGTACTGGTTCAGTAGAGATATCCATATATTGGCAATAAGCCTTCATGCTGGGCAATGTAACATCATGCCACTCATAGAACCAACAGTGTCCCACACGAGCACCTATAATCAGACCTATTACCATCCACATAAAGAGTTTGTCGGTCCATTCTGCTGGACAACCTTCATTCTTATACAATTTGACCTGAATCAAATAGCATAGGTATATTCCTATTGCCCAAAGCAAACCGTACCAACGAATACCTCCATCTCCAATATGGATAAGTATCGGATCAACATTCCATGTAATAAAATCGAACATCATGCTTCCATTTTACCGTGACATTGTTTATATTTCTTGCCCGAACCACATGGACATGGGTCATTTGGACGTGGTTTCTTCTCCACACGTAATGGTTCAGTACGTTGCATCTCGCGAGTATCACGTGCAGCTGCAGCGGCTTGTCCACTAGCCGCGGCAGCACGACTAACCGCGTCTTTTTGTGTACGATAGCGCGAGTAATCATGACGTTGTTGCACTTGTGCCTGACGTACCTCTTGTGGATCACGTGTTGGAATCTGTCCGCGCAACAATATAGCTATGGCCCGGCGGTTGAAGCGGTCCAGCATATCACGGAAGATATTAAACGACTCCAACTTATAAATCAATAATGGATCTTTCTGCTCATAACTTGCATTTTGCACAGATTGTTTCAATTCATCCAACTGACGCAAATGCTCTTTCCACTCATCATCAATCACAAAGAGCAACATACGTTTCTCAAATTCGCGCACCACCTCACGACATTCGCTCTCATAAGCCGCTTTCAAGTTTACTGCCACATTATAAGCGCGTTTGCCATCAGAGATAGGAATCAATATATTCTCGTACATTGCTCCACGCTCCTCATATACCTTCTTAATCACTGGATATGCTACTTTCTGCAAAGTATCCATGCGACGCTTGAAGGTTTCCAAAGCCTCTTCTGCCAGTTTTTCAGCCAGTACATTCTCGCGAGTAGCGCGGAACTCCTCTTCGGTGAATGGGACTTCCATTGCAAATACCTGCATCACCTCCATCTGCAAGCCCTCATAATCCATCACTTCACGAGCATTAGCTACTATTGCCTCCGCTGCATCATAAATCATATTGGTAATATCCACGCCTATACGCTCACCCATCAACGCGTGATGACGTTTAGCATAGATCACATTACGCTGTTGGTTCATCACATCATCGTATTCAATCAGACGCTTACGAATACCGAAGTTATTCTCCTCAACTTTCTTTTGTGCACGTTCAATAGAGTCAGAAATCATTTTATGCTCAATCATTTCGCCCTCTTGGAAGCCCATCCTATCCATCAAGCCCGCCAAGCGGTCAGAACCGAACATACGCATCAGGTCGTCTTCCATACTCACGAAGAACACACTGCTACCTGGGTCTCCCTGACGACCGGCACGACCACGCAACTGACGGTCCACACGACGGCTCTCATGACGCTCTGTACCCAAGATTGCCAAACCACCGGCCTCTTTTACTTCAGGTGTTAGTTTGATATCCGTACCACGACCAGCCATATTCGTTGCGATTGTCACCATTCCTTTGCGACCTGCCTCTGCCACAATATCTGCCTCACGTTGG
>Ga0233379_1000102_pt1 | contig 11768 bp, 8 predicted proteins | sample ElkDunMinimDraft_8_FD_180679 | JGI IMG/M metagenome (GOLD analysis project Ga0233379, IMG submission 180679) | Fecal eukaryotic communites from dung pellets of Tule Elk in California, USA - Elk Dung F1 | ecosystem: Host-associated > Mammals > Digestive system > Large intestine > Fecal | place...
GCAAGTTGTACGTACGAATGATATTACCCTCACTATCTACAATGTGAGCGGAAGGCATCTTAGTTTTATCTTTCGTTTCAATAATACTAACTTCTTTCTTACCAGTTTGTTCATCGGTTTCAGTTTTAGCGGTTACACCTTCAATCACATCCTCATAGCGCAAACGACCAGCTTGCTCAATAATCAATGTAGCCTTATATGGATCCCATTCGCAAACCTGTGTACCCTTTTCATATACTTCACCTGGCACAATAAAAAGTTTAGATGCATATGGAATATTGAAGGTTGAGAGTACCACACCTGTCTTCACATCAACTAATCGCATTTCATTCAAACGACTTACGACAATCACGTCACCACTTTCGGTAGTAATAGTGCGAAGATCATCAATCTCTACACGACCAGTTTGAGTTAGTGCATAAGTGTTTTGTGTTGCTGCATTACCTGCCACACCACCAGAGTGGAAAGTACGCAACGTCAACTGTGTACCAGGCTCACCAATAGCTTGTGCTGCAATCACACCCACAGCTTCACCCTTTTGAACCATCTTACGTGTTGCCAAGTTACGTCCGTAACATTTTGCACACACACCTTGTTTTGATTCACAAGTTAATACCGAACGTATTTCAACGGATTCAATACCTGCTTCTTCGATAGCCTTGCATTGTGCTTCACGAATCTCTTCACCCGAAGCCACAAGCAGATTACCTTCTGAATCATAAATATCATGTACACTTACTCGTCCTAAGATACGTTGTGTGAGTGTGGCTACTACCACATCATTTTGTTTAATTGCTTTTGCTGTCAAACCACGTAATGTACCACAATCAGACTCTGTGATAATCACATCATGTGATACGTCTACCAGTCGACGAGTCAAATAACCTGCATCGGCTGTTTTCAACGCGGTATCTGCGAGACCCTTACGTGCACCGTGAGTAGAAATAAAGTACTCCAACACGCTCAAACCTTCTTTAAAGTTCGAAAGAATTGGATTCTCAATTGTCTGACGACTATCAGTTACACCTGCTTTTTGAGGTTTAGCCATCAAACCACGCATACCTGCGAGCTGCTTAATCTGTTGTTTTGAACCACGGGCACCAGAATCCATCATCATGAAGACAGAGTTAAATCCTTGGTCTGCTTCTTTCATGTGTTTCATCAACACATCTTGCAACTGAGTATCTACATCACCCCATGCTGCTACAACCTTATTGTAACGCTCGTTGTCAGTCATCAGACCCTCCATATAGAGTTCAGTAACCTCTTCAACAACTTGGTTTCCTTTGGCCACCAATGCAGCTTTCTCTTCAGGGATAAGAATATCGTTCAGATTAAAACTCAAACCTCCCTTGAAGGCCATCTTGTAACCAAGGTCTTTAATTTCATCCAAGAAGAGAGCAGTACGAGCTACACCACAAGTTTTAATCACATCGGTAATGATTTCTTTAACTGCCTTCTTACCTAAAGTGACATTCTTATATCCCACTTCTTGTGGCACATAATAGTTCACTAATATGCGTCCTGGAGTAGTTTCTACAATTGATGTCGTTCCCAAGCGTTGATCCGCAATACGAACCTTAACCTTAGCATGGATATCCACTTTCCCCTCATTTAATGCAATCTCACATTCCTCTGGAGAATAGAATACCAAACCCTCACCCTTAGCGCCTGTACGCTCTTTTGTGATGTAATACAAACCAAGAATCATATCTTGTGAAGGTACAGTGATAGGATTACCATTGGCAGGATCCAAGATGTTGTGTGATCCCAACATCAATAATTGAGCCTCCAAGATTGCTTCGTGCGACAATGGCAAGTGTACCGCCATTTGGTCTCCATCGAAGTCAGCATTGAAACCAGCACATGCCAATGGATGAAGTTGAATCGCTTTACCCTCAATCATTCTAGGTTGGAAAGCCAAGATACCATGACGGTGCAACGTAGGAGCACGGTTCAGCAATACTGGGTGTCCTTTCATTACATGCTCAAGAATATCAAATACGATTGGTTCTTTGCGATCAATAATCTTCTTTGCGGATTTCACAGTCTTTACAATACCACGCTCAATCAATTTGCGGATAATAAATGGCTTGTAAAGTTCAGCTGCCATATCCTTTGGCAGACCACACTCATGCATCTTCAATTCTGGACCTACAACAATCACAGAACGAGCTGAGTAGTCAACACGTTTACCTAACAAATTCTGACGGAAACGACCTTGTTTTCCCTTCAAAGAATCCGACAAGGATTTCAATGGACGATTGGCATCTGATTTGATAGCAGTAGTCTTCTTACTATTATCAAAGAGCGAATCCACTGCTTCTTGAAGCATACGCTTCTCATTACGCAGAATCACATCAGGCGCTTTAATTTCTACCAAACGTTTCAAACGGTTGTTACGAATAATCACACGACGATACAAATCATTGAGATCTGATGTTGCAAAACGACCACCATCTAGTGGTACAAGTGGACGCAATTCTGGAGGTGTAACAGGAATCACGCGAAGCACCATCCACTCTGGACGATTCTTGCTCTTACTTGCACGAAAATTCTCTACTACTTGCAAACGCTTTAACGCTTCTGCCTTGCGTTGCATAGATGTATCACTATTAGCACGATCTCGCAATTCATAACTGAGCGCATCAAGATCGAGGGTCATAAGCAATTCTTCAATGGCCTCAGCACCCATCTTCGCGATGAACTTATCAGGATCATTATCATCAAGCAATTGATTGTCTTGTGGAAGACGACCCATCAACTCGATATATTGATCCTCATCAAGCAACATCTTATCTTGTACTATCTCATCATCAATCTCTTGACCTGCCAGGACACCTGCTCGTAATACAATATATTTCTCGTAATAAACTACAGAATCCAATTTCTTTGTAGGAACACCCAACAAAGCAGCCATCTTAGATGGCAAGGAGCGTAAGTACCAAATATGGGTCACAGGAACAACCAATTTAATGTGTCCCATTCGCTCACGACGCACTTTCTTTTCAGTTACTTCTACACCACAACGTTCACAAACGATACCCTTATAACGAATACGTTTGTACTTACCGCAATGGCATTCGTAGTCTTTTGTAGGACCAAAGATGCGTTCGCAGAACAGGCCATCGCGCTCAGGTTTGTACGTACGATAGTTAATCGTTTCAGGTTTGAGTACTTCGCCCGAACTGATACGCATAATCTCATCTGGCGATGCTAAGCCGATGGAGATACGGGAAAAACCGTTTTTCTTATTATCTTGTTTGAAAGCCATAATTCATGTATTTTATTCCATTGTGATTGATAGGCCAAGACCTTGTAATTCATGAAGCAATACGTTGAGCGACTCTGGCAAACCTGGAGTTGGCATTGCCTCACCTTTCACAATTGCCTCGTAAGTACGCGCACGACCAGTAACGTCATCTGACTTAACAGTAAGAATCTCTTGAAGGATATGTGCAGCACCGTGTGCCTCAAGAGCCCAAACCTCCATCTCACCAAAACGTTGACCACCAAATTGCGCCTTACCACCAAGAGGTTGCTGAGTAATCAAACTATAAGGACCAATCGAACGAGCGTGCATCTTATCATCCACCATGTGACCTAACTTCATAAAGTAGGTTACACCTACAGTTGCCATCTGGTCAAATGCTTCACCTGTTCCTCCATCATACAATTGCGTTTTACCAGCACGTGGAAGTCCTGCTTTATCTGTCCACTCATTAAGCGAATCCAATGTACAGCCATCAAAAATAGGAGTAGCAAACTTAACACCTAACTCGCGACCAGCCCAACCAAGAACCGCCTCGAAAATCTGACCGATATTCATACGAGAAGGCACACCCAGTGGGTTCAATACAATATCTACAGGAGTTCCATCCGCTAAGAATGGCATATCTTCTACACGAACAATCTTACTTACAATACCCTTGTTACCGTGACGACCTGCCATCTTGTCACCTACACGGATCTTACGCATCTTAGCAATATATACCTTGGCCATTTGAACAATGCCATTTGGCAATTCATCGCCAATTGTCAAATTGAACTTCTCACGTTTCAGTTCAGCGTCAATCTCTTTATATTTAGCAATATAATTCATGATACAACGCTCTACTAAACTATTAATATGCTCATCTGCTGTCCAATTTGCAAGCATCACAGATGTAAAGTCAACATCCTTGAGGTTGCCCTCAGTAAATGGTAAGCCTTGAGCTATCACATCGCTATTAACATAGTCTTTCACCCCTGCTGACACTTGATCCTTGAGCAGAGTTACCAACTTGCTAACCAATAGCGCTTTTAACTCAGCTGCTTTAACTGCAAAAGCAGCATCCAACTTCGCAAGCGTTTCCTTGTCTTCCAATTTCTGCTTGCGATCTTTGACTGCTTTCTTGTAAAGACTCTTATCTATTACCACACCACTCAACGATGGACTAGCCTTCAAAGATGCATCTTTCACATCACCAGCTTTCTCACCGAAAATAGCCTTCAGCAATCTCTCCTCTGGAGAAGGATCAGACTCTCCCTTTGGAGTAATCTTACCAACAATTATATCACCTGGCTCAATGCGAGCACCAATGCGAATGATACCATTTTCATCCAAATTCTTTGTCGCCTCTTCACTTACGTTTGGAATATCTGAAGTAAATTCTTCCATTCCACGCTTGGTCTCACGTACCTCAAGCAATTGTTCAACTACGTGTACAGAGGTAAACATATCCTCACGAACGATACGTTCACTCAGAACGATAGCGTCCTCATAATTGTAACCCTTCCAAGGAATATAAGCTACTTTCAAGTTCTTACCCAAAGCCAACTCACCATTTTCGGTAGCATAACCTTCTGATAAGATTTGACCTTTTACTACTTTCTCACCCTTACGAACGATAGGACGAAGATCAATAGTGGTATTCTGGTTTGTTCTTTGGAATTTTGGCAACTTATACTCCTGCTCAGCAGATTCAAAAGAAATGAAATCTTCCTCTTTGCTTCTATCATATTTGATGCGGATTTTATCTGCATCTACATAAGTTACCTTACCATTTCCTTCCGCTACAATTTGTGTTCGGGAATCTTGAATCAATTGACCCTCAATACCTGTTCCCACAATTGGAGCCTCGTTACGCAACAATGGAACTGCCTGACGCATCATGTTCGATCCCATCAACGCACGGTTAGCATCATCGTGCTCTAAGAATGGAATCAATGCTGCAGCAATAGAAGCAATTTGTGATGGTGAAACGTCCATCAAGTCAATTTGATCTGGAGCTACAACTGGGAAATCTGCCTCATAACGAGCCTTTACTTTATTGCGGATGAACTTACCATTCTTATCCAATGGAGCATTTCCTTGAGCAACAGTAGATTTCTCCTCATCCTCCGCTGTCATGTACACTACATGATCATTATCCAAATCTACAACGCCATTTTCTGCCTTGCGGTATGGAGTTTCAATAAAACCAAGATCGTTAATCTTAGCATAAATACACAAGGATGAAATCAAACCGATGTTTGGACCTTCAGGAGTCTCAATTGGACACAAACGACCATAGTGAGTATAGTGAACGTCACGAACCTCAAAACCAGCACGATCACGGCTCAAACCACCAGGACCGAGAGCTGACATACGACGTTTGTGAGTGATCTCTGCCAATGGGTTTTGTTGATCCATAAACTGAGACAACGCATTGGTACCAAAATAAGAATTGATTACACTTGAAATAGCCTTTGCGTTAATCAAGTCTGTTGGAGTGAAGACCTCAGTATCACGCACATTCATGCGCTCACGGATAGTACGAGCCATACGAGCCAAACCAATTCCAAACTGGTTGTACAACTGCTCACCCACCGTACGCACACGACGATTCGACAAGTGGTCGATATCATCTACCTCAGCATTCGAGTTAATCAATTGTACCAAGTACTTGATAATTTCGATGATGTCTTCTTTGGTCAATGTACGTATCTCCATTGGAGTATCCATCTCCAACTTGCGGTTGATACGATAACGACCTACCTCGCCCAAATCATAACGCTTATCCGAGAAGAACAAGTTTTGAATTACCTCACGAGCTGTAGCATCATCAGCAGGCTCTGAATTGCGCAACTGACGATAAATATAGAGCACCGCCTCTTTCTCAGAATGAGATGGGTCTTTCTGCAATGTGTTAAAGATAATCGAATACTCTGCCTCATATGCCTCATCTTTGTGCAAAAGAATCGTCTTTGTACCCGATTCATAAATCGACTCACAAAGTTCCTCGGTAAGAACTGTCTCACGCTCAATAATCACTTCATTACGCTCGATAGTTACAACCTCACCAGTATCCTCATCCACGAAATCTTCGGTCCATGCTTTCAATACGTTACCTGCCAAAGTACGACCAACAGCAGCATCCAAATTCTCTTTGGTACATTTGATCTCTTCTGCCAAGCCAAAGCAGTCCAAAATATCTTTGTCACTTTCGAAACCAATTGCACGAAGCAAGGTGGTTACTGGTAATTTCTTTTTGCGATCGATATATGCATACATCACACGGTTGATATCAGTCGCAAACTCAATCCATGAACCACGGAAAGGAATAATACGAGCTGAATACAATTTTGTACCGTTAGAGTGCATCGATGTGCCAAAGAATACACCTGGAGAACGATGCAACTGACTCACAATTACACGCTCTGCACCATTAATAACAAATGTTCCCTTTGGAGTCATGTATGGAATTGTTCCCAAAAATACATCTTGCATCACTGGAGCAAAATCCTCATGATCTGGATCTGTACATGTCAAGAATAATTTTGCCTTCAAAGGTACACTGTAGGTAAGTCCACGGAGCAAACACTCCTCAATTGAATAACGTGGATGATCAATATGATAATCCAAGAACTCAAGCACAAAGTTATTTCGGGTATCCGCAATAGGGAAACTCTCCGAAAAAACTTTAAACAAACCTTCTTTATGACGCTCCTCCGGAGTAGAATCAATCTGGAAGAAATCATGGAAGGATTTCAATTGAATCTCCAGAAAATCAGGATAAGGCATCTGCTTTTGCATTGCCGAAAAATTGATTCGCTGGGTTTTGTTTTGTTTTGCCATTTATTTTGTAATTTTTATAGGTTTCAAATATCTCAAAATGCCTGATAATTAACTATTTAGACCTAAATAAATGATTTTGCTATTTAATATTTTTTTGCAACAATCGCACTAATATTACCAGTATTTAACATTTTTTCAACATTGTCCACTATTCAGAGAAAAAGGTTTAGACCCCCAAAAAGGGTCTAAACCTATCAACTTTAGGGTTAGTAGAATTACTTCAACTCTACCTCAGCACCTACTTCCTCAAGAGCTTTCTTGAGAGCCTCAGCGGTAGCTTTGTCTACACCTTCCTTAACAGTTGCAGGAGCAGCATCTACGATGTCTTTAGCCTCTTTCAAGCCAAGACCAGTTTGCTCTTTAACTGCCTTAACTACTTGCAATTTTTGTGCACCAGCTGATTTCAAAACAACATCAAAAGATGTTTTCTCCTCAGCTGCAGGAGCGTCGCCACCTGCTGCTGGTGCTGCTACTGCTACTGCAGCAGCTGCTGGTTCGATACCATACTCCTCTTTCAAAATTTGAGCGAGTTCGTTTACTTCCTTAACTGTAAGGTTTACTAATTGTTCAGCAAAAGCTTTCAAATCTGCCATTGTTGTATAATTTTAGAGTGTTAATTTTTAATGTTAATTACTTTGTCCCCTCCCTTGGCATCCTTGCGGTATCCATTCAGGCGACTTGTTTGTTTGCTGATTACTCAGCACGTTCACCCAGCGTTTGCAAAACACCGTGGATGGTAGTACCTCCGGATTGGAGTGCAGAAACAACATTCTTTGCAGGAGATTGGAGCAAAGCAACCAAATCTGCAATGAGTTCGTTCTTTGACTTGATGGTTGCCAAGAAATCCAAGTTTTGTGCACCAATGTAGATAGTCTCCTCTACATAAGCTGCCTTCAACTGTGGCTTAGCTTCCTCTTTGTTTTTCTCTTTCTTTGTAAACTCTTTGATCAGCTTAGCAGGAGCGTTACCTGTGTTAGACAACATCAAAGCAGTATTACCCTTAAGAGCCTCAAATATCTGAGCATCAATACCCTTTGCTTCTAATGCCTTTTGGAGCAATGTATTCTTTGCTACAAGCAATTTCACATCTTGCTTGAAGCAAGCACGGCGCAACTCACTTGTCTTCTCTGCATTCAGACCTTCAATGTTGGTCAAATAGAAGTGTGAGTATTGGCCTAGTTGCTCTTGCAATGAAGCAATAATGGCGTTTTTATCTTCCTTCTTCATACTTGTCTTCGATTAATTTAATTACTCAATAGATTTTGGGTCAATCTTAATACCCTGACTCATTGTACTGGAAAGATAAATGCTCTTGATATAGGTACCCTTACTTACAGCGGGTTTCAACTTGATGAGAGTTTGAACAAATTCAATAGCATTCTCTGCGATAGCTTCAGGAGCAAAAGACACCTTACCAATCGAAGTATGAACAATACCAAATTTATCTACCTTGAAGTCAATCTTACCTTGCTTAACCTCTTTTACAGCCTTAGCAACATCCATTGTCACTGTACCTGATTTTGGGTTAGGCATAAGACCACGAGGACCCAATACACGACCTAGAGCACCAATCTTACCCATGATTTGAGGTTGAGTGATAATCACGTCAATGTCGGTCCAACCGCCTTTGATCTTCTCAATATACTCATCCAAACCTACATAATCAGCACCTGCCTCTTTAGCAGCAGCCTCTTGGTCGGGAGTACACAATGCGAGCACGCGAACTTGTTTACCTGTACCGTGAGGCAGACTTACCACGCCACGAACCATTTGGTTTGCTTTACGTGGATCTACACCCAAACGTACATCTACATCTACACTAGCGTCAAACTTAGTTGTAGTGATCTCTTTCACCAACGCAGCAGCTTCTGCTACGGTGTAGAGCTTACCTGCTTCAATCTTCTCAGCAGCAAGCTTTTGATTTTTTGTCAATTTTGCCATAATAATGATTGAAGTTTAATTATTTAACAGTAATACCCATACTACGAGCGGTACCTTTTACCATCTTGACAGCGCTCTCTACGGTGAAACAGTTCAAGTCTACCATTTTATCAGTTGCGATTGCCAAACATTGCTCCTCAGTGATAGTTGCTACTTTATTACGGTTAGGTTGGCTTGAACCGCTCTTAACCTTTGCAGCCTCTTTCAATTGAACAGCTACTGGTGGAGTTTTAACGATAAAATCAAAGGACTTGTCAGTGTAAACAGTAATCACTACAGGCAAAATTTTACCTGCCTTTTCCTGCGTTCTGGCATTGAATTGTTTACAAAACTCCATAATGTTCACACCCTTAGAACCCAGTGCAGGTCCTACTGGAGGTGATGGGTTAGCTGCGCCACCCTTAATCTGGAGCTTAATAAATCCAGCAATTTCTTTAGCCATAATTAATTTTTTTTACTTTGTTAATAGTTTTTGTTATTAATAAACTACCGAGTAGTACAACGGCCCGTAACAAATGCCTCCTACTCCTTTTCTACTTGATCGAAGCTCAACTCCAGTGGGGTCTGACGATCAAAAATAGTCACCACCACTTTCAGTTTGCGCTTGTCTTGTGCCACCTCATCGATAACACCCTCGAATCCGTTAAATGCGCCATTTATCACCTTCACACGCTCACCAACGAAGAACACCTCATCCATCATAGATTCAACCAAGGTTTCATCTACGGCTCCGATCATCTTGTTAATCTCAGCCTGAGGAACCATCGCTGGTTTATTAGAAGTTTTACCCTCCAATAAAAATCCAAGCACGTTAGGAATGTTGCGCAATAATGGATAGCATTCATCGGTCAAGTTGCATTCTACGAGCACATAACCTGGAAGCTTGTTGCGCTCTTTTATCACACGCTTGCCATTACGAACACTAACCACTTTTTCGGTTGGAATCAAGACTTGAGACACATACTCCTTAAACAGCGTAGAGGTGACCAAGGCGCCTTCGATATACTCTTTCACCTTGTTCTCCTTACCACTAATCGCGCGGAGTACGTACCACTTGTAATTGCCTTCAGCCATATTCTTACAATTAATTGATTAGAACAAGCCGTAAACAAAAGTCATGATTGACTCGAAACAAAAATCCATAAGCCATACTATCAGCGCTAGTATTATGGAAGCAATCAATACCAACACTGCGCTTTTGGACAACTCTTTACGAGTAGGCCAATTCACCTTGTGAACCAACTCCTCGTAGGATTCTTTTAGACTTTCAACGAACTTCATATCTGTAGTTTTTTCTTTATTCTTATTTGCGCCAAACATCTGGCCTCAGCATTCGCCGAAGTCAGACGGAAGCTATTTTTTGTAACAGCACGGAAGGCAGGAATCGAACCCACATTGACGGTTTTGGAGACCGCTTTCTTACCATTAGAAGACTTCCGTATTTCGATTGCCGAAGCCGAAACTCCGGCAATCGTTTTTATCGTTGACTTAAATATTAGTCAAGCAAACCGGTAATTTGACCAGAACCTACGGTACGACCACCCTCGCGGATAGCGAAACGAAGACCCTCTGAGCAAGCTACTGGGTAGATCAATTTAACCTTGATCTCCAAGTTATCACCTGGCATTACCATCTCTGTACCCTCTGGAAGAGTAATCTCACCAGTTACGTCCATTGTACGGATGTAGAATTGTGGACGATAGTGGTTGTGGAATGGAGTGTGACGACCACCTTCCTCTTTCTTCAAGATATATACAGAAGCTTTGAACTCCTCGTGAGGTTTAACTACACCTGGGTGGGTGATTACCATACCACGGCGAACCTCATCTTTGTCAATACCACGGAGCAACAAACCTACGTTATCACCAGCCTCACCTTGGTCAAGCAACTTGCGGAACATCTCAACACCAGTTACAACTGATTTCTTACCCTCAGCACCAAGACCGATCAATTGAACTTCCTCACCAACTTTGATGACACCAGTCTCAATACGACCAGTAGCTACGGTACCACGACCTGTAATTGAGAATACGTCCTCAACAGGCATCAAGAATGGTTTATCTACAGCACGTGGAGGCAACTCAATCCATGTATCGCAAGCCTCCATCAACTCCATAACTTTGTCTTCCCACTCTTTTACTGCGTTCAAAGCACCAAGAGCAGAACCACGGATGATAGGAGTATTGTCGCCGTCGAACTCATAGAATGAAAGAAGCTCACGCATCTCCATCTCAACGAGATCAAGCATCTCAGCGTCATCAACGAGGTCGCACTTGTTCATAAATACAACCAAGCGAGGAACGTTCACCTGACGAGCCAAAAGGATGTGCTCACGTGTTTGAGGCATAGGACCATCAGTAGCAGCTACTACGATGATTGCGCCGTCCATTTGAGCAGCACCAGTTACCATGTTCTTTACGTAGTCAGCGTGACCAGGGCAGTCAACGTGAGCGTAGTGACGAGTAGCTGTTTGATACTCTACGTGTGAAGTGTTAATAGTAATACCACGCTCTTTCTCCTCTGGAGCATTGTCGATAGAGTCGAATGAACGAAGCTCAGAAAGACCACGAGATGCCAATACAGTTGTAATAGCTGCGGTCAAAGTAGTTTTACCGTGATCAACGTGACCAATTGTACCAATGTTCACGTGTGGTTTCGAACGGTCAAATTTTTCTTTTGCCATAATTCTAGAATTTAGTTATTAACGTTAATACTATAAGTTTACCTA
>Ga0233379_1000103_pt1 | contig 11761 bp, 11 predicted proteins | sample ElkDunMinimDraft_8_FD_180679 | JGI IMG/M metagenome (GOLD analysis project Ga0233379, IMG submission 180679) | Fecal eukaryotic communites from dung pellets of Tule Elk in California, USA - Elk Dung F1 | ecosystem: Host-associated > Mammals > Digestive system > Large intestine > Fecal | place...
CTCCTCTGACACTGACAGCAACTCTGAAGTAACTGATACGTCCACTGCCGATAGTGACGCGAACAATACTTCTGATACGGACAGCAATTCTGAGGTTACGGACACTTCTACTTCTACGAGTGACGCAACTAACACTTCTGATACAGACAGTAATTCCGAAGTCACTGATACTTCTACTTCTACGAGTGACGCAACTAACACTTCTGATACAGACAGCAACTCTGAAGTAACTGATACGTCCACTGCCGATAGTGACGCGAACAATACTTCTGATACGGACAGCAATTCTGAGGTTACGGACACTTCTACTTCTACGAGTGACGCAACCAACACTTCTGATACAGACAGTAATTCTGAAGTGACAGATACTTCTACTTCTACGAGTGATGCAACTAACACTTCTGACACAGACAGTAATTCTGAAGTGACAGATACTTCTACTGCTAATAGTGATGCAACTAACACTTCTGACACAGATAGCAATTCTGAGGTTACGGACACTTCTACTTCTACGAGTGACGCAACCAACACTTCTGATACAGACAGCAACTCTGAAGTAACTGACACTTCTACTTCTACGAGTGATGCAACTAACACTTCTGACACAGACAGTAATTCTGAAGTGACAGATACTTCTACTGCTAATAGTGATGCAACTAACACTTCTGACACAGATAGCAATTCTGAAGTAACTGATACTTCTACTGCCGATAGTGACGCGAATAACACTTCGGACACAGACAGCAATTCTGAGGTTACGGACACTTCTACTTCTACGAGTGACGCAACCAACACTTCTGATACAGACAGCAACTCTGATGTTACAGACACTTCTACTTCTACGAGTGATGCAACCAACACATCTGATACAGACAGCAACTCTGAAGTCACTGATACGTCCACTGCCGATAGTGATGCGAACAATACTTCTGATACAGATAGCAATTCTGAGGTTACAGATACTTCTACTTCTACGAGTGATGCAACTAACACTTCGGACACTGACAGTAATTCTGAAGTAACTGATACTTCTACTGCCGATAGTGACGCGAATAACACTTCGGACACTGACAGCAATTCTGAAGTCACTGATACTTCTACTGCCGATAGTGATGCGAACAATACTTCTGATACAGATAGCAATTCAGAGGTTACGGACACTTCTACTTCTACGAGTGACGCAACCAACACTTCTGATACAGACAGCAACTCTGATGTTACAGACACTTCTACTTCTACGAGTGACGCAACCAACACTTCTGATACAGACAGCAACTCTGAAGTAACTGACACTTCTACTTCTACGAGTGGCGCAAACAACACTTCTGACACAGATAGTAACACTGACGCAACGGAAACTTCTACTGCTACAAGTGGTGTAACGAGTACTTCTGATACAGACAGCACTACTAGTGCCACGGAAAACTCTACCGCTACAAGTGGATCCGCAAATAACTCAGCTAATACCACTTCTAACGGAAATACCTTCACAGTAGGAAATAATACAATGGTTAATGTTAATGACAGTGGTATTGGTGTGGCAGTATTAGTATTACTATCACAAATGTTACCCCTTATTCAACAAACAGTAGAAAACAATAATGATACTAATTTAAGTTCAACTGCTAATAACAGTAATGCCTCACAAAAACAAACTAAGAGCTTCTCTGATTTTGAAAAAGTTGTTGAAAGCTTACTAAACCTTGAAAGACAAAAACAACAGAATCTATATGACGTTTTAAAAAACATTAATAATAACCCTAATGTAAATAGCGAGAATCAAGGAAATAATAGCTGAAAAGAACAAGGTGAATAATGGAAGTAATAGTTTAAAATAGGAGGGAACTTAGTGGAAAAACACAGTCAATCAACAAGTAAATATGTATTTGGTAAACCAAATAACGGCAAGTGGGCAAATATTAAAATTATTAATAATAGTGATGTTTTGAAGTCGTTTAAAATTCAAGCTGTTGACCCAGACACAAGTGAAACGCTTACTGTCTATGCTGGAGAAAAAGAAGTTAAAGAAGAAAGTATTGATCCAGAAAACGTTCTTGAAATGAAAATAGATACAGAGAATGTTGAAAAAAAAGTGGCACTTGAACTTTCCTTTAATGGACAAGGTGGAGGAATCTCAATTCGACAACAATCATCTAATAAAAAGGAACAAAATAATGGTATAGAATTATTTCTAAAATAATCTTTTTCCACCCCTGTTAGTCTTGCAAATCAAAAACTTTTAGAGAAGTGAGTGCCTAAAAACATTCACTTCTCTTTGTTTTAATCCAGATCAAAATAACTAGAAGCATTCATAGATTCCAAGTCTAATCCATATCTACTGCAGTAGCTTATAAAATGCCCCTTTCGAAGGATTAAAGAAATGAACTGCATTTTTATTAAATGGGAAAAGCTTTTGATCCTTTGCTTCTTTTCTATGTTCGGTTACAATTTCAGATAACAGTTCTTTCGTTGTCTTCCCCTTTGTATCAAGTTTTAGCTTTTCTGCACTTTGTAGCACTAACTTATCGTGAATCTCTAAAGCTATATCTTCTGATTTTCGATTTTTTGTTGTGATATTCATTTCTTTAGCAAGCTTATTTATTTGGGCAATTCGCACTTCTTTGTTCAGCTGTTTCAAATCTTTATTTTCTGTTGCAATACCAAGCTCTTCTGCTTGTTTTTTAAGCATTACTTCTTTTACTTCTTTAGCAATGACATCCAAATCCTTACCCTCTGTATCAATTTGAAGCGATTCAGCTTTTTTCAAAATTCGTTTTTCGAAAATTTCTTTTACAATAACATGGGTATCTTTATTCTCTGTCGATATCCCTAACTCGTTGGCTTGTTCATAAATTAATTCTTTATCATACATAAAGTGACCATTATGATGACTTGCCGATTTATTTTCATTCTTTCTTCCCTCAGCTTGTATCGTATTATTCATTCCAATAATTGAGAAAAATAAAATGAACGACAAGCATAAAGAAACGGACATCCTTTTCATCTGTATATTTCCTCCTTCATTTCTTGAAGTTTACAGATATAGGATGTCCATTTTTTTCATTTACATAAGAAATTATTCTAATGTATTTTTAATATCATATTCTTTTTTTAGCTCTGTCAACCAAGTAGGATAATTCGCGCTAATTTTTTCTTCTAATAATGCTTCTTTCACAGTATCCTTCACATCTTCATAAGTTGCTTCTTTTGCTTCTTTTTTATCTGTAACTTTAATGATGTGGTAACCAAATTGCGATTTAACAGGCTCACTGATTTGACCTTTCTCTAATGCAAAAGCACCTTCTAAGAAGTCTGCGTCCCAGTTTGCATCACCTGATTCAATCCAACCTAAATCTCCACCTTCAGCCTTTGCAACTTCATCTGTAGAATATTCATTTGAAAGCTCTTCAAAATCTCCGCCTTCATCAAGTTTCTTTTTAACTTCTTTAGCTGTTTCTTCATCTTCAACTAAGATGTGACTTGCCTTCACTTGTTCGGCTTGATCAAAAGATTCTTTGTTCGTTTCAAAGTATTCTTTTAATTCATCTTCAGTGATTTCAATTGTTGGTTCCATTAATTTTTTCGTTAATAAAAAGATTTTGATATCATATTTGAAATCAGATAGTGAAATGCCACTGCTTTCTAGTGACGAGTTAAAGTATTCTTCACCGCCAAACGACTCAATGAATGCTTCTAGCTCTTCTTGGATTTCATCATCTGAAACAGTTACGTTTTGTTTCTTTGCTTCAAGTTCAATTACTTTGTTCGTAATCAAAGAGTCAACAACGCGGCTACCATATTGTCCAGCTAACACTGTATATAATTCATCTTTCGTGATTTTTTCTCCATCTACACTGGCTACAACATCTTTATTGAAAAATGTCATACCAATGATAATAGCAATTGCAACAACTAAAATAGCTGAAACAATTACTGTAGATTTATTGTTTTTGATTTTTTCTAGCATCTTCTTACCTCCAAATTATCATTCCACTCTTTAGCATGTACCAATCTTATCTTACAAATATGAACAAATTATTAACAAGATTTGAATTACATATTAAAAGTTAGACTCAGCTATACTGTTCTGTTAATTCCCACTGCGGATGGGCAGCAAAATTTAACAAAAACAAAAGTTAAAGAAATGATATTGTTATATCAGTATAATATTATCACAGAAAATAAAGCCCGTCATTATGACGAGCTTTTGTTTCTTGAAATTATTTATTATATGGAATTTTTATTTCAAATTTTGTACCCTTTCCCTTTTCACTCGATACTTCAATTTGACCGTCGTGTAATTGTACAAGCTTTTTGACAATAGATAGCCCTAAACCGAATTCACCATACGGATTATTTGCCCTAGATATATCAGCCTTATAAAACCTTCTCCAAATGTATTCTATTTCATTCGCATCCATACCTATGCCTGTATCCTCTATTTCTATGATGGTCTCTTTAAAGCCAGCCTTACTTCGTAAGTAAATCGTTCCATTCTCAGTAAACTGTATGCTATTTTTCACAATATTAATCAAAATTTGCGTTAGACGATCGTAATCGGCAAACACAAAAACATCTTCTTTTACATCAACGATAATTTCATTGTTCTTTTCCTCAGCTAATAAATCCAACTGTTCTTTAATAATGTCCAACACTTCATACATTTGAATGTTCTCTTTTTGAAGTTTTACTTGATTGGATCGAATTTTTTCATAATCCAAATTTTCATTAACAAGTCGAATTAATCGCTTCGTTTCTTTACTAACTAGATTCATACCCTTTTCTTTCTCTTCATCCGGTATCATATGATTACGAATGCCTTCAACTACCCCACTAATTGTCGTTAACGGTGTCCTCAATTCATGTGATACATCCGCCATGAAATGACGTCTCCGTCTTTCCAACGTTTCAATTTCTTCATTTGATTTTTGCAATTGATCAACCATCTTATTGAAATCCTCTGCCAAATCGCCGATTTCATCAAATTTGGAAGAAGGGACTTTTACAGAATAGTCACCTTCTGCAACAAGTGAAGTAGCATCCTGAAGACGCTTAATTCTTTTTACATGAATTTTCGATAACAGGAAGCTTAATAAAATAGAAATGAGCAAAGACACAATAACTGTATAAAATAAGTATTTATTGATTTCCGAGATCATTTGACTAGAGTCACTGATAGGAGATGTTAACAACACACCACCAATAAACATATGATTTTGAAACACAGGCATTAAAACAAAAGTTACTCCGCCTTCTGACTGGAAACGTTTAAAATCTCGTTTCACTGCTACTGTTTCACCATTTCTAATTCTATCCCAGTCGTCATCATTTATGGTAATTCGTCCACCTGTCGGATAAATAATTTGTCTATCTTCATTAAAAATGTTGTATTCAATCTTCTGACTTGCTAATACGGTCTGATAGCTGTTCAGTACATAGGTTGTATCTCTAGAACGATTAATATCGAATACAATTTTTTCTCCATAAGAAATGAGCTCATTTACTTTATTTTCATAAATAAAATTTTCTATATAATGAGCAAAAATTAAGCTTAATACAATAATAGGTATAAAAATTACGGTAAAATGGCTAATGAATTGTTGGTAAATATACTTGACTCTCATTCTACTCAACCAAATTTTCATCGAACTTATATCCTACTCCCCATATCGTATGAAAAAATGGCTGTTTTTCGGTCCCGATTTTCTTTCTCAATCTTTTAATATGAACATCTACCGTTCGCTCATCACCATAAAATTGATAGCTCCAGACTCTCTCTAGCAACTGCTCTCTTGAAAATACCTGTTTTGGATGCTGAACGAAGTAATAAAGCAGATCAAATTCTTTTGGTGTTAAATTCATTAACGGTTCTCCATTTACTTCAACTTCTCTTGTATTTTTATTGATTTTGATCGAATTTGTTTGTATAACACCGTTTTCTTGTTTCCCCGCTTTTATCGGATTAGAACGTCTCACTACAGCTTTAATTCTTGCCATTAAAGCTAACGGACTAAAAGGTTTTGTTACATAATCATCCGCCCCCATATCCAGTCCTAGCACTTGATCCGATTCACTATCCTTAGCCGTTAGCATAATGATTGGAACAGAATTTTTATCCTCTCTAATTTTTCTACAAATCGTAACGCCATCCATGTTCGGAAGCATCCAGTCCACTATAAGTGCATCCCAATTTCCTTCCTTGGCTAGCTGGTAACCTTTCAATCCATCATTCACAAATTCCCCTTTAATATCTTCTTTTGCAAAAAACATTTCAATCATGGAAGATACACTTTCATTATCCTCGATTACTAAAATCCTCATATTTGCTACATCTCCTATATAAAGTGAAACTTTGCTCGGTAGGGATTTTATTTATGGCCCACCGAACATTAATTGAACCAATCGGGTAGTTATAGGCTCTTAACTCCCACTTGCACATCCCCGAATTTATACCTCTCGTGTTGAAGTGGGTGTTTTAGAGCCTGTTGGTACGCAATAAATCGGTAGTGCAAAATTTTCTTTGAATCAAACTTATAATGAAATGAATTTTTTATCAACTATCTTCTTAATTCTTCTCCAATTCTTACAAATTTAGAAATGGCTTGGTCATAATTTGTTCATAAACGGGTGATAGTCTTTGTCTATGAACTGTTGGCACTAAGCGATAACGAGCATATCCAGTGTTAACTTACATAGCTAAAAAGGAGTAGATTAAATGAACTTTTTAAATCGCGCTTTCTTAAGCGTAAAAGCCAGAAAAGGAAAAAGCTTGTTACAGCTGTTTGTTTTTTTCGTCATTTTCACATTAGTTTTAGCAGGATTGTCTATTCAATCTGCAGCTGATAAATCTGCAGATTTAGCCAGAAAACAATTGGGCGGAGATGTAACCTTACAGGTTGATATGTTCAAAGCAAGAGAACAAATGCAAGCAGAACAAAATTCTGGTGAAAGAGAACGTCCAACTTTCGAATCAACACCTATTAGTGTCAATAGTGCAGAAGAATTAACTACATATTCTCAATTGAAAGGTTATAACTTCTATTCTTCTACTACTGGTGTAGCTTCAGACTTTGAACCAATTGAAAGCACCTCCTCATTTGGAAGTGCTACAGATGAAAATGCCCCAAGTATGCCTAGAGGCGAAGGAAATGGAATGGAACAAGGAGACGTAACCATTTCTGGTGTAGCTTACACCGATTCGGTTGATGACTTCATGGATGAAACAGCAACACTTGTTGAAGGTAGACATCTTACAACAGATGACCTCAAAAGCAATGTAGCAGTTATCGAACAAACAGTAGCAGAAGATAATGATTTAGTAGTTGGTGATACGATTACTGTTGCAAATCCTTCTGATGAAGATACTACTTTAACTCTTGAAATTGTCGGAATTTACGAAACAACCTCTACTGGTTCAATGCAAGGTATGAATTTCACTGCTTTAAATCCATATAATACAATTTATGTTCCTTACACAGTTGCATCTAACTTTAAAGGCGAAGATTATGAAGGAACAATTGACAGTGCGATTTATTACTTAGAAGATCCTGAATATGTAGACGCATTTATTGCTGATGCAGAAGAAAACAGTTCAATCGATTTTGATACATTCACATTAAATGCAAATACACAAATGTACGATCAAATGATGGAACCAATCAATAATGTTGCCTCCTTCTCTAAAAACGTCGTTTATTTAGTATCGATTGCTGGAGCCGCTATTCTTGGATTAATCGTCATGCTAGGCATTCGTGAAAGAAAATATGAAATGGGTGTTCTATTAGCGATTGGTGAAAAGAGATGGAAACTAATTGGACAATTTGTTGCTGAAATACTGATTGTTGCCATACTTTCTCTTGGAGTTGCAACACTATTCGGAAATGCAGTAGCAGATGTCATTAGTGATCAATTATTAGCACAAGAAACAGCTGCAACAGAATCCGTTTCAACTCCAGAATCATTTGGAGGACCTGGCCCAGGCGGACAATTTGGTGGAATGGGCGGAGGAAACAGAGCTATGTTCAATAACCCTTCTCAACAAGTAGAAACAATTGATGAGCTAGATGTTTCTGTAACAGCAAATGATATTGGTTGGATGACACTAATCGGGTTATTAATTGCTTTCTTATCTGCTCTCATTCCATCATTATCCGTGCTACGACTGCAACCTAAAACCATTCTATCAAGACAAGATTAATAGAAGGAGTGAGAGAAATGTCGAACCTATTAAAATTCGAAAATATTAGTTATTGGTATAAGCATGATAATAAACAACATGATATATTAAAAAATATAAACGTATCATTTGAAAAAGGAAAATTTTATTCAATCATCGGACCTTCAGGCTCAGGTAAAACTACCTTCTTAGCTCTAGCTAGTGCCTTGGATGTTCCAAAAGAAGGTACTGTATTATATAAAGGACAGGACATTAAAAAGATTGGTTTAACAAAATTCAGAAATAAATGTGTTTCAATCGTTTTCCAATCTTACAATCTACTTCCTTATATGACAGCCTTACAAAATGTTTTAACAGCGATGGAAATCACCGGTTCCAAAAAAGAAAACAAAAGACAATTTGCACTGGAAATGTTACAGAAGGTAGGAATTTCCGAGAAACAAAGTCAACAAAAGGTCCTGACACTAAGCGGAGGCCAACAACAGCGTGTATCTATTGCACGCGCCCTTTGTTGTGAATCAGACTTGATTGTGGCAGATGAACCTACAGGAAACCTGGATGAAGATACTGCAACAGATATCGTTCGACTCTTCCAAGATTTAGCGCATAAAGAAGACAAATGCATCATTTTCGTTACACATGATCACAGTATCGCGAAGATTTCAGATGTTGTTATCAAGCTTTCAAAAGGTAGTATTACAGTTAGTTAACGAATAGAGGCTATCTAGAAAGTTCAAAGTGTTAATGATTTGGCGAATGTAATTTCAGTTCAATGCCATATACTTAATTATTAGGCTCTGTTAAAGGCTAGTGTTGATTTCCACTGAAGGCGGACGCTTTCCGTGGGGCACGCGCCAATCCTCTACGGAAGCAAAGCTTTTACGGTGAATCGGCCTGCACGCTCATCCCACAGGAGTCGCTGCCTTGTTCCAATCAACAGAATCTGTGTAAAAAATCAACATTGAACTTTTAACACAGCCAATTAAGTAAAACTAAACTTTAAGATACCATTAATCTATTGTATTATGCTGTTTTTGGGTATAATATAAGTGTATAAAGACATATTAAAAAACCAATCGTGCAAGACACACGATTGGTCATGCAATAGAACTGGTTCCTTTTAAGGGAATCGGCAAATAAATAAAAGGTCGAAATAAACTACCCTCATCAAGCTTGCCGGCTTAAGGGTGGTTTATTTCTTTTTGTCAAAAGACAGCAAAAGCATAACAAACGATGCAAACGAAATCATTAACGTTAATGATTCAAATACTGTCATATAGGCATCACCCCCTTTTTTGCGGGAATGAGCCGACCACCCTTAAGTTCACCTTATTCTATTGCTTGTTTAAGTATAACATACTGTTTTAATAGTTTAAGAGTCTTCTTTTTGAATATTCAAAAAGAAACGATAACACTTCAACTGGGCGTCGAAAGATTTTAGAGGTGTATTTCGAAGTTGCCCCTTCGACTGTTAATGGTTTAAATTCCTCTAGTTCAACCCCATCCTCTGGTCTTCTTCTAGATGAATTGTACCTTCCTCCAAATTATTTTCTACAATTTCAACGTATTGCTTGAGATATTCTTCTTTTTATTCTTGCGTAAATTCTATCTAAAGGAGTTATTGAACACGACTTATCTTTATCGGTATCAGAGAATGTCTTTGAACTTCTACTGCTTGTCCGTATCCTCATACAGAAATATTTTTACAAAAATATCCATACTACCTTGCATTAAACAGTACCTTGTGACATACTATAACTACTATACAATGTATAATAGCGAAGGAAAGGAGGCATTACGCTTGAATGTCCAATTCAAAAAGGGCGTTTTAGAGCTTTGCGTACTTGTTATGTTAAATAAGAAGGATCGCTATGGATATGAGCTTGTACAGGGAATTTCAGATAAATTTGAGATTTCCGAAGGAGCCATCTATCCGCTTCTCAGACGACTTACGAAAGAAGAATATTTCACAACTTATATACAAGAATCTACAGAAGGTCCCTCCCGCAAATACTATAATCTCACAGAAAAAGGCCGAGATTATATGAAGCAGCTGGTAAGAGAGTGGCAAGCTTTTTCCAAAGGTGTTAATCAAATTATTGAAGAAGGTGAAGTACAGTGAATCGGGAGCAATTCCTACAAAAATTATTCGATCAACTTAGTGCACTGCCTATAGAAGAACGTAATGATATTATAAATGACTATAATGAGTATTTTGAGAATGGCTTATTAGAGGGAAAGTCGGAGGGTGAAATTTCAAAAAAACTTGGTTCTCCTGAATTAATCGCCAAGGAATTAACTATATCCAATACCTTTGCCCAGGTAGAAAGTAAGATGACCTTTTCAAATGTCATTAGCGCGATTGGATTAACCATTGGACTTAGCTTCCTTAACCTAATTATTGTTCTTGGTCCTGCCATCGCCATTGCAGGAATCTTGTTTGGTGGTTGGGTAACCGGTATAGTTCTCATTTTTTCACCATTGCTTCAGTTAATTAGTATTTTATTTGGTTTTAATCAAGCCTATGCATTTGAAATTTTTCTTGCAATCGGATTTAGTGGTTTAGGCATTCTTCTCTCCATCGGTATGTACTATGTAACCATCTTTAGTTCTAAAGTGTTTATTAAATATTGCAAATGGAATGTTTCTGTCGTAAAGGGAGGTATGAAGCATGTTTAAAAAATGGCTGATCGTGGCCGTGACTCTTCTCGTTATTGGTATTTTAGGAGCATTACTAACAGCCAAACCGTATTTTTCACTTGAAAATGAGAACGAAACGCAAACAAAGCAGTTTAAAAGTAGTGAAATCCAATCCCTCATCGTCTCCAACTCCTTTGGAACAATCAGACTGGCAGAAACATCAGGAGATGAGATTATCGTTGAAAACAATGGTCCTAAAACGTCTAAATCTGTAAAAATCGAGGCAGAGGGTGATTCACTTTCCATAACAAACGATGCGAAAAAAAGTATATCATTGGGTATTAATTTAAGAAAATCATCTGAGAATATTACCGTTTATTTGCCGAAAAAACAGTATGAAAGAATCACTATTTCAAATGATGTCGGTGAAATCACAATCAATCAGATTAATGCAGTTTACCTTAATGTCAAATCAGATGTTGCGGACATTGATATAAGTGACGTATCCTCCACTTCCCTGAACGTTTCCTCAGAGGTAGGTGATGTTTCAATCAAAGATTATAGTGGTAAGCTCGAGATTGAGAATGAAACGGGTTCTATCGAGATTTCAACCGATAAAGTTACTCAATCGCTTATTGCGCATAATGAAGTTGGAGAAATTGACCTTACGATTAATCAAAAACCCATGAACATTTTCATTTCAGCAGATTCTGATATTGGCAGTACACGAATCTTCGGCCAAAAAACCGGAAGTTATATGAATGGAGATGGAAGTATTACAGTCGACCTGAGTACAGAGTTAGGCGATATCCGAGTTAATGATTAAAGAAACAAACCCGATTAAGCCCTTCCATCATGGCTTGATCGGGTTTATTTATACTCGTTTATTAAACAACCGTTTTACCTTGATTTCGAGCTGCGTCCACCAGGATGAATACCGCAGAC
>Ga0233379_1000104_pt1 | contig 11743 bp, 11 predicted proteins | sample ElkDunMinimDraft_8_FD_180679 | JGI IMG/M metagenome (GOLD analysis project Ga0233379, IMG submission 180679) | Fecal eukaryotic communites from dung pellets of Tule Elk in California, USA - Elk Dung F1 | ecosystem: Host-associated > Mammals > Digestive system > Large intestine > Fecal | place...
AAAGCCAAAATCGGCAAACCAAAACCAGAATATATCATTCAATCCGAAGGTGGACTATATGAGGTTAAAGCAGTTAAAACAGCTGCTAAATAATTAATAAAAAACAATGGCACAGATTTCTATCGCACCATTGTTTTTTATTTATTGCAAAAATATTCCCTCCATATACTGAGTGTTCCTTAAGGCACTCATACCACCTAATGGAATGATATTCAAAATATAAGGCTATTTTCGTATGCTTTGTTACCTAATTACAAGTAATGATTATATAGATTGATTTCCGCTCCAGGTACTCGCTTTCCGTGGGGCGTGCGGTGAGCCTCCTGTCGCAAAGCGGCCTGTGGGATCTCACCTATCCCGCTTATCCCACAGGAGTCTCGCACCTTCCTCTCCAATCAACCAACTTTATTATCGACTCGTGTATTCTCTGAACTTGTTTAAAAATAAAAAATAGGAGTCTAGTATGAGGGAATTATTTCCACTATTTTTCATCCTTCTTTTTTCAACATTAACTGGCTGCACTTTCAACCTTACCAACAGCCCACCTATTACAAACAGTCACTAGAAAAGATGTTCCCAAAAGGATATGTAAAAGCAGCACTAAATCAACCTGAAAATGTGGACGCTTTGCTGAAGGCAACGGATGAAAAGTAACAAAATGGCCAGAACAAGAAAAAGAATAAAACAACAAACAAATGCCTGCGAAAGGACATTGTCCCTTCACAGGCAACCATTAAATTATCCACTATTCTACATAAAGTATTTAATTTACCCTAATGCACTAACTAAATCCAAGTTATGATATATCTCATAATACATGCCTTGTTTTTTCATGAGCGATTGATGATTTCCTTGCTCGACAATTTCTCCACCTTTAATAACTAATATCTTATCAGCATTTTCAATCGTTTTCAGACGATGTGCAATGACAAAACTCGTACGGCCCTTCATCAGATTGTTCAAACCTTTTTGAATATGCACCTCTGTTCGTGTATCAACACTTGAGGTCGCTTCATCCAAAATGAGTATATCTGCATTTTCTAAAATCGCTCTTGCTATAGCGATAAGTTGCCTTTGACCTTGACTCAAATTTGTTCCGCCAGATACAATATGCGTCTCATATTGATGTGGCAAATATTTAATGAAGGAATGGGCGTGGGCCATTTTTGCCGCTTCCACCACTTCCGCGTCGGTTGCATCAAGGCGTCCAAAACGAATATTTTCTTTTATTGTACCAGAAAACAAATACGTGTCCTGTAAGACGACTCCTACTTTTTCCCGGACATTTGTTATTTTATAATCCTCTATATTTACATCATCCAATAAAATAGCACCATCATCGATGTTATAAAACCTCGACAGCAAATTAATGATTGTCGTCTTTCCTGACCCGGTTGGACCTACTAACGCAATCGTCTCACCTGTTTTTGCCGTAAAGGATACGTTTTTTAAAATAGGTGATCCCTTCTTATATGAAAACGATACATTTCGAAAAACAACATGGCCTGTTAAATGTTCTTTTTCAATTGCTCCTGGTCGGTCTACTAAATCTGGTTCTTCATCCATCAGTTCAAATACTCGCTCAGCCCCCGCAATAGCTGATTGAAATGTGTTCAATAAATTAGATAGCATATTGATTGGACGGAAAAATTGACGTGTATAGGTAACAAATGCTGCTATGACACCGATTGTCACATAACCTTTAACCGCCATTAAAGAACCTGCTGCAATGACCAAGCCTAGACCAATATTGTTCATAAAGTTATTAATCGGACCTAAAAAACCTGATACAATTTCTGCCTTTGATGAAGAAGTACGTAGTTGCTCATTAATATGATTAAAATGATTAATTGTAGCAGCTTCTTTTCCGAATAACGTAACGATTTCCCCACCTGAGATCGATTCTTCTATATAACCGTTTAATTGACCAAGGTCTCTTTGTCTCTCTGAATAGTTCACACTGCTTCTTTTAATAATTTGCTTCGTTGTCCAGACGATCAATGGAATAACGATTAAAGTGACAATTGCAAGCATCCAATTTAGTGCAAACATCGCAATCGATGCACCCACAACTGTCAAAACAGAAGATACAATCTGCACCACACTTTGACTGAGAGCCACATTTAAATTATCAATATCATTTGTCACTCGACTCATTAAATCCCCTTGCGAGCGCTGGTCAAAAAAACGAAGCGACAAAGTCTGCAGTTTTCGAAACAAATCGAGACGCAATGTTTGAATTGTTTTCAATGCTACCCGTATCATCACGTAAGTCTGTAGCCAGGTAAATAAGGATGTCAAAACATATACAACAGCCAGCAGTAGCGACATGTTCATCGTGCCTTTTACATCTTTTGGAACGATATAATCATCGACAATGATTCCAATCATTAAAGGACCCAATAATGTCATTAAAGTAGATACAACAACTAAAACAATCGCTACAAATAGACCGAGCCGCTGCTTCCCTATATATGTCCCTATTCTCTTTAATGTCTCCTTCTGATTTGCCGCTTTTACAATCGGACCTTGAAGTCGAGGACCACGCTCAAAGCCTGTTGGTCGATTAACGGTGACTTGCTCTTTCATCTGCTACGGGCTCCTTCCCAACCTGTGTCGTATAAATCTCTTGATAAATTTCATTTTCTGCTAAAAGTTGTGCATGTGTACCTTGCCCGACTATTGCACCATCCTCCATAACCAATATTCGGTCAGCGTGAATGATGGAAGAAATTTTTGATGAAATAATGAAAGTTGTACAGTCCTTATAGTCTGTCAAAATAGCTTTTTGAATCATTTTTTCCGATACACTATCTACTGCTGAAGTTGAGTCATCTAGCACAAGTATGGCAGGCTTTCTAACAAAAGCTCTAGCCATCGAAATTCTTTGTTTTTGCCCACCTGATAAATTTGTTGCTCCTTGTGTCAAATGGTGTTCAATTCCATCCTTGAAATGATAGACAAACTCACTGGCACAAGCATTTTCAATAGCTTTTGAGATTTCTTGTATTTGAGCATTTTCTTTGCCATACTCTAGGTTTTCTTTAATACTTCCAGAAAACAAAGTAGCTTTTTGCGGAACATAACCAATAGCATTTCTTATTGTTTGAATGTCATAGTTTTTGATATCTATTTCATCAATCTCTACGACTCCTTCATCACAGTCTATTAATCGTGGAATTAATTTCACTAACGTTGATTTTCCACTTCCAGTTATTCCGATAATACCTATTATTTCTCCAGGTTCCGCTTCAAACGTAACATTCTTCAATACTTGCTCGCCATTTTTACTATAGCTGAAGCTAACATTTTTAAATGCTATTTTCCCGTTAATCGCTTGAGGTTTATACGGCTGTTTATTATTTTCAATATCGATTTTTGTATGTAAAACTTGATGAATGCGGTCCGCAGACGGAAAAGCACGAGCTATTTGAACAAGTACATTGCTGCTGGAAATGAGACCATTCATGATGATTGTTAAATAGTTAACGAATGCGAGAATGACACCGACTTGTAATGTACCGTTATCTACCTTAATAACGCCTAACCATAACGCAGCAACAATCCCCATATTTACGATAAAGAGAGTAACTGGCATTAAAATGCCTATCACTTGGTCAGCTCGAATGTTATTTGTTGTAAGACTTTTATTTACTTCCGTAAACTCCTTTATTTGATGGTCCTTTCTGTTAAATGCTTTAATGACGCGAATGCCCGAAAAATTTTCCTGCAGCTTGGTATTTACTTGATCAATAGCCTCCTGTACTTTTTGATAAAGCGAACTGGATACTTTCGTAAACATGTACATGACAACGATCAAAATAGGCACTACCACTAATAAAACAGGAAATAACGGTCTTGCCGTAATAAAGACAATGACAACACTTCCAATAAACAATAATGGTCCTCTAACAAATATTTTTAAGGTCATCATGACTGCCCGTTGAAGCATTTCAACATCACTCATCATAATCGTAAGGAGTTTTCCTGTTCCAAACGAATCTTTATTATTGCTGGAAAAGTGAGTAATTTGATGAAACAAGTCTTTTCTAATATCTGTTGCGAAATAAACAGCAGCCTTAGAACTATAAATGGAACAACCAATACCACCGATTAACCCGACAATCGCACTAATCAACATCAGCAAACCAAGTTTTAACACATATTGATTATCTTGATTCGCTATACCTGTATCAATAATGTGTTGCATAATAGTAGGCTGAAGCAAGTCCATCGTAACCTCTACTACCATTAACAAAGGTCCTAATATTGCAAAAAATGTATACGGTTTTAAATATTTCAATAATTGCTTCACTGACTGCATAGATGCTCCCCCATTATTAACTCAATAAATGCCAAATACTATTTTATCAGATTGATTCTATATTAGGTAAGCAGTTAACCCTTTCATGTCCCGTTTCTTCACTCATTTATGACATAAAGTTTGTTATAAAGTGAACCTTTTTTCGGTTGAGGATTTTCTTTTACCCCCAACCGAGCATTAGTTGTCTAGCTTCATCGACCAGCCAGTTACATATTTGATTACCTTCCTCGAGTATCTTGTAAAATTTTGAACCAGTCGGATAGTTATAGGCTCTTTGCCTCCCACTTACACCCTTACGTTTGTACCACTGTGTTAAAGTGGAAGTTTTAGAGCCTGTTACTACAGGATAAATCACCAGTGGATATAATTACCACACACATCCCATAAATGAATCATTTATATTTATATTTATATAGTAGATTAAATAAAGAGGGATACTATGAAAAAGAAAAAAAACATTTATTTCATCTTAATTGTCATAATTGTTGTTATCACTTGTTCTTTTTCTTACTATTATAGTAAAAAAGATTTAGATGAATTCAAAAAATTAACAACTTTACTTTTAGATGATTCTGATTTAACTAAGTATTTCAGTAATCCTGTTATTAAATATGATAATTCCAAAGTTTTCATTGAGTTTGATTTAGAAGAAAGCTTTGATAAACTATCTACACAAGATCAATTTAAATTACTAGAATTGTATAATAGGCAAATTCGATATTTTCTACAGTGTGGAACGATAATTAATCATTTATATTTCAAAGATTTTTTCATAACCGTACAAACCAAAAATAATCATTATTTGTTTGATAGTCGTGTCACTAATAAAAATGTACCATTAATAGTAAACAGTACGTTAAAAATTAATGATGTGAAAGCATACGATACAAGTCGTTTAGAAAGTGAACAAATCCCAATTAACACCCATGAGACTGTAAATGGCTATACCTATGAAGAAATTTACAATTATGCAAAAAGAATTTTTAAGTTGATATCTGATAATGGTAACCTCTATTCTCCGACTGTTGATACAACTGTGATACTCGAAGCAGTAATGGATAAATTCGGCATTACTTTTGAAGAGTACGATAAGATATATAAAAGATATTATTTTCAAAGAAATGGCTATTTGTGATAAAAGTCGCCAAAATAAACTAGAATACTGACTATACAAGCTGTTATTTCATAAAGTGGAACTTTGCTCGGAGGGGGTTCAATTAATCCTCTCCGAGCATTAATTGAACCAATCGTTAGAGCCTATTTCTTTGGAATAAATGGTGACAGGCGTCTTACTTCACACAGCAACTAAATTTAGCACTCCATATTAAGTCTCTAGGATCACTCCAATTCTCGAACCGTTTTTAAGCTAAGAAACTATTCGTTTTTTAACACAGTGACACCATCATTTGTACATAAACTTAGGCTACATTAAAGTAAAATACTTAAGAAGGTCACTTTCATTAATTAATATCATATTTTTTAAATCTTTCGTTCTTAATACAAACTCTTTAACCCCTATAAATTCTGATTCAGCAATCAAGTAAAACTCTGTTCCTTTCTTATATCCATTAAATTTCCTTTTTAGTCTATATAACTTCATTGAATAACCTCTAGTGATAAATTTAAATAATTTTTATTTCTACTATGATTTATTTAGGATTCCCCATATTCTAGACACTTTTTATGAGCTCTAGTGTTTAAATTCTACTTTAGTTACATGTCCATAATATATCTCCTCTTAGTTATTAAACCTTAGTGTACTTTTATTAACTGTCCAACATAGTATAGCAAATCCAAAACAGCCAAAATACAACAAATATATTTCCATAAAAAAACACTTGTACAATCATATTAAATTTTTGTATGATACTTTTTTGGGTAAGAGTTGATTCAACACCGATTTAGTAAAAGGATGATTAAAATATCATGAAACAAATTTGGAAATTAATAAAAGTCAATAAATGGGGATTTAGGAAAGAGCTGTATGAAGTTTAAAAAGAGTATTAAATACAGATTCCGCTTATTAATCGTTGCATCTATCCTCCTTACTACAATTTTAACCTATCAACTGTTAGTTGTTTTCTATTCACATTGTCATGAAAGATATTTAACGAACTATTATAGAAGCTTACTTGTAGAAATTGAGAATGATTATACTCATATAAAAGAAGCGACAAAATGGACAGAGAGTAATTTGAATTTGAAGATTCATACGCTTGATAGTATAGAAGCTTTGCGGGTTAGAATCCCTAATAGTATAGATTCAAATAAAGTAATCTCTGTTAATCAAAAGAAAATGCTCGAAAGTGGTCATACGATTGTAAATAGAATACAAACTGTAGATGATAAACTTCAGCTACTGGTGTTCATTCACCCGATTATGCAGGAAAACAAAATGGAAAAGATTTTATTTATGCATGTTCCGTTTAATAATCTGAAGGAGCGAGGAGCATTATTCTCTAGCGTAACTATTCTGTTGGCTATATTATCTGCTAGCATTACAGTCATTATTTCCATGAAGTTATTCAAAAAACCGTTTAATCAATTACATAACATCAAATTAGCGACAATTGAAGTTGCTAAAGGAAACTTAGATGCACAAGTTTTGAATCATAGCAATGATGAACTTGGGGAATTTACTGAAGAATTTAATTATATGTCTACTGCTCTGAAAAATGAGCACACTCGTATAAAAGAGTTTATGGAGGACATTTCGCATGAAATAAAAACACCTCTTGCTCTCGTGAAAAACTATAATCAAGCTTTGATGGATCAAATTGTTCAAAGCGAAGAAGAAAAACAAAAATGCTATCATGTCATCGGTCGAGAAACGAATAGATTGCAGAAGCTAATACAGAACTTTTTGGATTTCGCTAAATTGAATGCTCAATCTGTAGAGTTGGAGAGTCACCCTATTGTTCTTGCACAAATCATAGAAGATATAATGATAAAATACGAACTTACTTTTAAAGAAAAGAATATTAAACTGGATATGAAATTGGATTATGACGTCATCATTTTGTCAGATGAAGACAGATTGGAGCAAATCATTCAGAACATCATCCAAAATGCGATTCGATATTCAAAGAGTGACCCTCGTATTGAAATAACAATGGAAAGTACAGAAGATACGTGCGTTTTAGCAATCTCTGATAATGGAATTGGTATTAGTGAAGAACATTTATCCGTGATTACTAATCGATTTGTTCGTGTAAACAAAGTGCGATCACGTAAAGAGAGCGGAACCGGTTTGGGATTATCCATTGTAGAGAAGCTAATGGTCTTGCATGGAGGAAAAATGACTATCGAGAGTCAATTAGAAGTAGGCACAACAGTCAAATTAGAGTTTCCTATTTTAAATTGTAATGATTAATTGCTTTAAATATAGACTACTAACCTTATAATATAAGAGCATATTTTAATCAATCAGATTAAAGCATGCTCTTTTTTTATAAGCTCTGTTATCGTTTGTTGTTGATTTTCGTGATTTTTCTTTGTTGACCGTCACTGCGGGCGGCGACTCCTGTGGGATAAGCGTGCAAGCCGATACACCGCAGGAGCTTTGCTCCGAGGAGGATTGGCGCATGCCCCACGGAAAGCGTCCGCCCGCAGTGAAAATCAACAATACCATTTAACAGATCCTTTTTATAAAAAGGATCAAACTAACACACCTCCATTTACAAAAGATTCGGGTTGAAAATGTTATTAAGAGATAGCCAACAAAAAGGAATTTTTAGTACTAGTAACGGGCACTACGACATGAATTTTTTTAAATTAAAATAAGTTGATTTATACGATAAAGGTATAGTATAAACAAATTTATAGAGACTGTTTTTAATCTATATAACAGTCTTTTTTTGACGTTAAAAAGTTATAAGTTCATGCTAAAAAGGGGGAAACGAATGCTAAAAAAACGAGAACTACAAGATGCACATACATTATACAATTTAATGATACATCCTGATGTTTTCCCGTATGTACGATATAAAGCAAATTCTTACTATGAGTTTTTATTAATTACAAAAGAGATTATTGAATCAGAACTCCGTCGCGAAATGATTTCAAGAACAATCGTTGATGAATGGGGAGCCCCCATTGGAACAATCAACTTATATGATATTCAAGAAAATACTGGTTTTTTAGGTACTTGGTTAGGAAAGCCCTATCACGGAAAAGGTTACAACCAATTAGCAAAAGAAGCATTTTTTAACGAGCTTTTCTTTGAATGTGGCATCGAAACAATCTATATGAAAATTAGAACAACCAATATTCGCTCACAAAAAGCAGCAGAAAAACTACCATACGTCATCTTCGCAAATGAAATAAGAAAATCGCTTCTAGAAGAAATCAATGTTAATGGTGAATTGTATAATTTATACGAAATTCCAAAGGATTTATTCACATTACACGTTCTAAGAAGTAATGATACTGAAGATGGATCTTCTCAATTACTAGAAGCCTAGTTTTTAATCTAACCCCTATGAATTTCTTAAACTTATATCGAAAGAACAAGCCTCAAACTATAGAAATACAATTACTAGTTTACTCATTGCAATTTTTTTGTATCTACTATTACATGACTCATCTTTTAAAAGTGCATTTTGGAATGCAAACATAAGGAGACAGAAATAAATTATGCTGTCTCCACTACTACTAATTAATCGCGCATTGCTCCAGCTTCTCGAGAAGTCATTGCTCCTTGTCCTGCCGCTACATCTTTTTGAATTTCTTGTTTTACTTTTTGTGGATTAGTTCCCGCAAATCCTGGTTCTGTAATAGAACCTACTTTCTTTTTTGCTTGTTGTTTCATATAACCCTCCAACACTTATTCTATCTAACAAACTTATTATTTACTTAGAAGGAGCAGCCATATTCATTAATTTATGTGGCTTTATTCATTCTGTAGTTTCTCTCGTAGAGTTATTTAATAGAACTCTTTCCTTGTTCACATACTCCACATGCGTGGTGTGTATGTGGCAATACATGAGGTGCCGGTGAGTCATTTTGTATAATTTATTTACAAAAAAAGCCCGGGACAAGAATCACCCGAGCTAAATCGTTATTAGCATAGATAATTATGTAATTCGTGTTAAGTTTAATGCTAAAACAGGCCAATTTGGTATGAATCTTAATGGTGTTAATATCCTTTGGCAATAAGCATTTCGCCAGTTTTTGAAGGTAGTTCAACCTGACTGGAATACACAATTGGTAGTGGACCCAATGGTGAAGTAGTAGGACTTTTTTCAGTGTAATAGTTGTCAATCTTATGAAAAATGTCCTCCGAAAAATTTGATACTTTTCTTCAGATGAATACTTACTTCTCTTTGACATAAAGAATCCCCCTAAAGTACAGACAGATTTTTATTTTTTTCTGTCCACTTTAAAGGGGGCATATCAATTAATTTGGGAACGGTTTCCTATAATTGATGATACCTACAGACTTTTAGCAAAGGCGATTACATCTTTTTGAGCATTGCTGTAAGCTTTGGAACTATCCCGCAATAAATCACCATATCTTTTCATAAAAGCAATGATTTTCACGGTATCTTCTATTTGATCTTTTATTCGGTTAACAAATTCAACACTATCTTCACCTTGCCAAGCATTGTTTATATTGGCAACGATCTTTGTAAAATCCTTAATGACTTTTTCATAATCTTGAACTTTTTGGTTAATCATTGCTGCCGCTTTATCTAATTCTCCCAGGTCCACTTTAAATTTAACCATTTTTCACCTCTGAATCTTATTTCCACAATTCTTCTAAGTTCTTTTGTCCAACACCCATTTTTATATAAACATACTGTAGGGTTTCATCCCCAGTGATGACATGGAAAATAGGTGTGACTTGCTTTAACTGGTTTTGCGCTACATATTCCAGTAAAAGAGCATAGGCTACTTCTGTTTGTTGTTGGAAATTTTGATATAAACAGATTGAAATCATATCCTCAACACAGAAATAGCTATGGAATTTCATTCCTCCCGTCCCATTAATCTGGTCCTCTTCCACTGGAATAAAAAATTCTGCACTTACCATTTCATCTTTTGGAACGTTATTAATGGAATAAAATAAGGGCCCATTTACTGAAGCATCACATCTGACAACAGATTCAATGAAGTTCTGCATGACCTCCTTAAACTCACTGTAATGAAAGGAATATTTACTGGATACAACATTTGTAAAGCGAATAGAGTCATTTGGATTAATCATTTCCGCGCACCTCTAAGATAGGCGCATAGATATCGATGAGACCGCCGCCATAAACGTCCAAATAGATATTATAAAATGGTTCCAGTAACACAAGATTACTTGTATGTGCAGCGCCCCTGATCAGCTGATAGGATTCTTCCAAATCATCATCTACATCTGCATGCCGAAATACAAGCCCATCTTTCATTTCTAATCTTTCAGTAAAACGATATTTATCATTTTCGGGCATTTCTATTTTTTCATTAACAGGCAAATAGAAAGTATAGGTCATTTCATCACTGCTACCATCGATAGCAGACACTTGATAGATGATTGGACCTGTTCCATATAATCCATTCTTTATTACGGCATTTCTCAAGTCTCTTGCAACAATATGCCATTCATCTTCTTTACAGCTTGCTGTCGTACTAATGACGTTATTAAAAATGAGTGGACTCCGTCTGATTCTCATAACTTTCTCCCTTCTATCGGTATCGATTCGGTATTTCGTTATAGGACTGAAATCTTTTTTTGCAATAGACTAAAAGAAAGAATTCAGGCCAAACGATCGCAATACTATATTGAATAAATACAGAGATTAATAGGGGAAAAATGACCTCGCCAACAGTAGATAAATCCATACTAGAAAGAGATTTCGCCATTAATCCTGCAAAAATGGAGGCTACATATATAATAGGCAGGCTTACATATCCTTTAGATTGTTGAAAGTTATATAATCCTTTTCCATTTTCTCTAAATTCTCCTTGTTTCACCCTACGGATTCCTCGAAGCGTTGAGATAATTAGAAATACAAATCCGCCTACTAAAAAAAGCAACCCTATTGTGAGCATATAAGTCGGAGCATATCGATCTTCGCAAGCAAGAAAGTACACAAGATACATTTCGATTGATAATTTAAATAAGATAAAGGCTAACAAGTATGCCTGCAACTTTTGGTATCTATATGCATTTTTGTCACTCGTAAAAAAGAGTGTAAATAGGAACTGGATGACCAGGATCCCAATGATTACTTTAATAAGAATAGGCCATAATGGATTGGAAGTGAGGAGGCCTCGAGCAGCATTATAGGAAACTAATGCCATAATCCCACTAAAAATGAATGCCCCCCAAAAAAAGCCAACCATTTGGCTGGGACGTAAACGACCTGTAGATATTTGTTTTAATAGATAAAAATCTGTTTCTTTTAATTGATTTAACATAATCTCTCCTAC
>Ga0233379_1000105_pt1 | contig 11622 bp, 9 predicted proteins | sample ElkDunMinimDraft_8_FD_180679 | JGI IMG/M metagenome (GOLD analysis project Ga0233379, IMG submission 180679) | Fecal eukaryotic communites from dung pellets of Tule Elk in California, USA - Elk Dung F1 | ecosystem: Host-associated > Mammals > Digestive system > Large intestine > Fecal | place...
ATAGAGGACGTCATTTTTTTTATTTGCATAGATAATGCGAATGGATGAAGGTGAAATTGGAACAACATTTTCCAACAAACCGATTTAAATTATTTTAATTACAAGAGATGGTTAGGTGTGAATGAAATTTCTAATCATTTCTTTGTCTGTTTGGCCATATGTATGTAAAAAGCATCTTTAAATAAAGCGAAATCATTTTCTAAAAAGTAGATAAATGATCCATTTTAAAACTTTCCATAAAGAAGGCGGAATATAAATGGGAATTGAAAGAACAGATGAATGGATGGAAAAGCATCAGTTTGACCCTATACAAGTTTGCGAGGAATTACTCTCTTATTTTGAAGGAGGATCGAAAAAGCAACTTTTTCAATATTTGAAATGGTTCGGTTTGTATCATTCGATAAATCACGGCGAACAACTGTATAAAAAACTTATTCAAGATGATGTATGGAAGAAAGTTAAAAAGCTCTATCAATTTTATAAGAAAAAGTGGAATGGACCTTCTATTCCGATATTTATATTTCCATATCAGAAAGCGAATACTTTTATGCGGACACATAATAAATCCGGACTTGCCTTTCCAGATAAACTTCTTCTGTTTTTGTCAGCGGACCTTGGCAACGACGATGTTGAGGCGTTGTTCATACATGAGTATCATCATGTGTGTCGATTGCAAAAACAGAAGAAGGAAGAAACAGAATCTACAGTGGCGGATACGATTATTTTAGAAGGTTTAGCGGAATATACCGTAAGAACAATTATGGGTGAAGAAAATTTGGCGCCATGGATAAAAAAATATTCAAACACATTTCTTGAATCATTTTGGACTACAAAGTTTAAAGATCAATTATCGGTACAAAAGAAAGACAGATTGCATGACTCTGTCATATATGGAAGAGGTTCTTTCCCTACTATGGTTGGATATTGCTTAGGGTATCATATTGTCGAATTTTATTTCCAAACATATCCTTTTTCTGAGAAAACTTCTTTTTCGATTTCTAGTGAAGAAATAATAGACCATTATGATCAAAAAAATTGAATGATCAATCAAGCTAATATGTATTAGCACCCATAAAGAAATAATATAAATCGACATTTTCACATCATTTTTGCTGTTAAAATGAAGTAAACTATTTGAATATTATATTATATTTAGAAAATTTTAATAATTACTTGTTGACTGCCATATAATTATGAGTGTAAAATATGAAAAAACTGTGAATGTTAATTTTTTGTTAAAAACACATAAAAAGGTATGTAGTATTTTGTTAGAATTTCAAACTTTTTCTTGTTTTTATAACAAATAATACCAAAAAGAACTATTTTGAGTTTTTATCGAAGTAGAAACATAGGCAGAAAGGGGACAATATATTTGAATACAACAGAACAACTGTTAACGATCAAGAACTTGCACACAGGTTTTAATATTAAAGACATCTATTATGATGCAGTTGATAATGTATCTGTTTCTTTAAAGAAAAATGAGATCCTTGCCATAGTTGGAGAGTCCGGATGCGGTAAGAGTACATTAGCAACTTCCATAATTGGCCTGCATAACTCTAATAAAACGAGAGTGAAAGGGCAGATTATCTTTAATAAGCAAAATTTGGTAGAATTTGATGAAGAAAAGTTTAATAGTATTAGAGGTAATGATATCGGAATGATATTCCAAGATCCTCTTTCTGCACTCAATCCACTTATGAGAATAGGAGACCAAATTGCCGAGACGTTAATCTACCATACAGATTTAACGAAAGAAGAGCGTGAAGTTAGGGTTATCGAATTGCTGAATCAAGTAGGTATTCCATATCCTGAACGTGTTGCGAGACAGTATCCTCATCAGCTCTCCGGTGGAATGCGCCAACGGGTCATAATTGCCATTGCAATTGCTTGTAAACCTTCTATTATTATCGCGGATGAACCAACGACTGCTTTGGATGTAACAATCCAGGCTCAAATTTTAGATTTGTTGAAGGAGCTTCAAAAGGAGACAGAGGCAGGTATTATTCTAATAACACATGATTTAGGTGTTGTTGCTGAAATGGCTGACCGTGTAGCGGTTATGTATGCTGGGCAAATAATTGAAGAAGCTCCTGTCGAAGAATTATTCAGTAATCCAACTCATCCATATACAAGATCATTATTTAATTCAATACCACAAAACAATAGTGAATCCGATAAGTTACAAGTTATTCAAGGTATGGTGCCATCATTAACGAATTTGCCAAGGACAGGTTGTAGATTTTCGCCCCGTATTCCTTGGATTGATGCTAAGCATCATGAAGAAAATCCAGAGCTTCATGAAATCACACCAGGGCATTTTGTAAGATGTACCTGCTGGAAACACTTTCACTTTGAAAGTGAAGAAGGAGGTATTTGATATGAGCTTTATGCAAATCAAAGATTTATGTGTACATTATCCAATTCGTGGAGGTTTTTTCAATACTGTAGTTGACCATATATATGCAGTAGATGGGGTCAGTATGGAATTTGAAAAGGGAAAAACGTATGGATTAGTTGGTGAATCAGGTTCGGGTAAATCAACAACTGGAAAAGCAATCATAGGGTTGGAAAAAATCACTTCAGGTACTATTACATATGAAGGTGAGGATGTTACGAACCAAAGAAGAAAACGAAACTCAGCCTATAACCGTGATATTCAAATGATTTTCCAAGATGCTAATTCCAGCTTAAATCCACGTAAACGGGTGAAGGATATAATCGCTGAACCAATTCGTAATTTTCAAAGATTGAGCGATCAAGAAGAAAAGAAACGTATTAGAGAATTATTAGCAATTGTAGGAATGTCAGAAGATGCTCAATTCAAATATCCACATGAATTTTCTGGTGGTCAAAAACAGAGAATTGGAGTAGCAAGAGCGATAGCTTGTAATCCTAAGTTAATTATCGCCGATGAACCAGTGTCAGCATTGGATCTTTCTGTACAAGCACAAGTATTGAACTACATGAAGGATATTCAAGACGAATATGGTCTAAGTTACTTGTTCATTTCCCACGATTTAGGTGTTGTGAAACATATGTGTGACCATATTTCCATTATGTATAAAGGTCGTTTCGTTGAATCAGGTACTCGTAAAGACATTTATGAATCCCCTCAACATATTTATACAAAGCGTCTTTTATCCGCAATTCCAGATATTAACCCTCTTAATCGTTATGAACGAATGAAAGAACGTAAAGAAGTTGAAAAATTATATGACGAGCATAAAGAACAGTATTACGATAAAGATGGAAAAGTATATGATTTGAAACCTCTATCAGAAACACATCTAGTTGCAATACAAGATGCTGAAAAGGAGGTAATGTAAAATGTGGAAAACGGTTTTAAGACGTTTTTTAGTTATGATTCCACAATTATTCATTCTAAGTTTGCTTATTTTTATTATGGCTAAGCAAATGCCAGGGGATCCTTTTACAGGTTTAATTACACCTGAGACAGATCCTGCAAGAATAGAAGAGTTAAGAGAAATGGCAGGATTGAATGATCCGTGGTACATACAATACTACAATTGGATCACGAATGCACTTCAAGGTGACTTTGGTAAAAGTTATGTATTCAAAGTACCAGTAGCTGAAATAATTGGTGAGAGAGCGTTGAATACCTTTTGGTTATCATTATTGAGTGTGTTTTTAGTCTATCTAATTGCTATTCCACTAGGGGTATTAGCGGGTCGTTATCAAAACTCTTTACTAGATAAATCGATAGTTCTTTACAGCTATATAAGCTATGCGATACCAACATTTGTTTTGGCGTTAGTTTTTGTATTTGCCTTTGGTTTTAGTATTCCGATATTTCCTACAAGTGGTACAGTAGATGTTAATGCGGTTCCTGGAACTTTTGGATACTTTTTGAGTAAAGTCTATCATATATTATTGCCTGCTATAACGTATGCACTGCTAGGGACAACGGCTATTATTCAATATTTGCGCTCTGAAGTAATAGACGCACAAACACAGGATTATGTACGGACAGCAAGAAGTAAAGGAATTCCGATTAAGAAGGTATATACAAAACATATATTTAGGAATTCTTTATTACCGATTGCAGCCTTTATAGGATTTACGATTACGGGGTTATTGGTAGGCTCTATCTTTATTGAAACGGTTTTTGGTTATCATGGAATGGGGCAGCTATTCATTTCATCAATTACGTCACGCGATTATAGTGTCATCACAGCTCTTGTGTTGTTATTTGGATTCTTAACATTGTTAGGTGGTTTACTGTCTGACATTATTATGAGCATTGTTGATCCGCGTATACGGATAGAATAATGACTAGTATTAATAAGAGAGGTGGATCTAAATGGAACAACAAACAGAATTAGCTATAATGCCTGAGAATAATAATAGTAGCTCTCCTCCAACTGGGATGCAAGTAATATTTAGAGAGTTTAAGAAAGATAAATTGGCAATAGGTTCCTTAATTTTTTTAATCACACTATTTGTGTCAATCTTTTTAAGTTCCTATTTACTAGTGGACCAAGACGAGGTAATGAAAGTTACATTATCCTCTATTTATGCAGAGCCAGGAGAACAAGGTTTCATATTAGGGGCTGATCATGCAGGTAGAGACGTACTAGGTCAATTGTTAATTGGTGCTAGAAACTCATTCGAAATTGCAATTGCAATCACCGTTATAACAGCCATTATTGGGATAGCCATTGGATTGATTACTGGTTATTTCGGTGGTTTTATAGATAATTTTTTTATGAGAATTATTGATTTCTTTATGACTTTACCGACCTTAATGATCATTATTGTATTTGTTACGATTGTTCCGAAATACAATGAGTGGACGTTTGTACTAATTTTAAGTTTGTTTTATTGGGTAGGTACAGCTCGACTTATCAGAAGTAAGGCATTAACGGAGAGTCGAAGGGATTATATTAATGCTTCAAAAACAATGGGGACAAGTAATATTGTCATAATATTTAGAGAAATTATGCCTAACATTAGTTCCTTGATTATTGTTGAGTTAACATTAAGTTTTGCAGGTAATATCGGAATTGAAACAGGCTTATCATTCCTTGGTTTTGGTTTGCCACCTGATACGCCAAGTTTAGGAACATTAGTAGCCTATGCGATGAATCCGATAGTATTATCTTCAAAATGGTGGATTTGGGTTCCTGCATCACTACTAATATTGGTAGTAATGCTAGCCATAAATTATGTTGGGCAGGCGCTACGCCGTTCGGCAGATGCAAAACAAAGATTAGGTTAAAAGGGAGGAAAAAAAATGAAGAACAAGAAGTGGTCATTGTTTGCTATTCTTCTAACGTTCGTGCTAATTTTAACAGCATGTTCAGGTGATGATAGTGGCAGTAAAAAAAGCAGTACAGAGCCAAAAGATACTGAAAAGAAAGTTGATGCTGCACTTTTCCCATTAGCAGTAGACAATAAAGACGAGGCCGTTGAAGGTGGTACACTGAATGTGGCACTTGTTAACAATGCACCATTCCAAGGCATTTTCTCATATGCTTTTTATGAGGATGCATATGATGCTGAAATTTTAAGTTACGCAACGACATCTCTTTTCGATGTAGATGGTAACTTCATGATTACTGACACTGGTATCGCAAAAATGGATGTTGACGAGGATAATAATAAAGTAACAATTAAAATTCGTGAAGGTGTTAAATGGTCTGATGGGGAGCCATTAAAGATTGAAGATTTAATTTATGCATATGAAATCATCGCTCATAAAGACTACACAGGTATACGTTATGATACGGACTTCCGTAATATCGTAGGTATAGAGGAGTACAATGCTGGAACAGCTGATACGATTTCAGGTTTGAAAAAAGTTGATGAAACTACTTTAGAAATCTCATTCAAAAAATTATCACCAGCAATTTATTCCGGTGGAGATGGCCTATGGACGTATGCTGAACCATCTCACGTTATGAAAGATATTCCGGTCAAAGATTTAGAAACATCTGATCCAGTTCGTAAAACTCCACTTTCTCTTGGTGCATATGTAATTGACAATATCGTAAAGGGTGAGTCAGTTAAATTGGTTGCTAATGAGCACTACTTTAGAGGCGAGCCAAAGATTAAAGAAGCAATCATCAAAGTAGTTCCAGGAGAACAAATTGCTGCGGCAATCAAAAGCGGTGAATATGACTATGTTTCGAATTTCCCAACACAACAATATGAAGCAATTAAAGACTTAGATAATATTACAATTCTAGGTCGTCCTGAATTGTACTATCAGTATATTGGATTTAAACTTGGTAAATTTGATACAACAGAAAAAATTGTAAAAACAGATACAAATGCAAAAATGAGTGATAAAGCTCTTCGTCAAGCAATGGGTTATGCTATTGACGTAGAGAATGTAGCATCAGAATATTATTATGGATTACGTGAAAGAGCAAATTCACTAATTCCTCCAGTTTTCACATCATTCTATGATGAAAGCTTAGAAGGATATAAATATGATCCTGAAAAAGCTAAAAAACTTTTAGACGATGCTGGTTATAAAGATGTAAATAATGATAAAATTCGTGAAGACAAAGATGGAAAGCCACTTCAAATCAACTTTGCAGCTATTTCTGGTACAGAAGCTGATGAAGCGATTGTTTCTTATTACCTACAAAACTGGAAAGATGTAGGCTTAAATGTAACTTTAACTTCAGGTCGTACAATTGAAATCAATAGTTTCTACGATAGAGTTGAAGCAGATGATCCTGAAATTGATGTATACATGGGTGCATGGGGTACAGGAACTAACCCATCTCCAGTTGGATTGTATGGAAAAGAATCACCATTTAACTATTCTCGTTATTCTTCTGATAAACTGACTGAGTTACTAACTGATATTGATTCACCAAAAGCAATGGATGCTAAGTTTAGAACTGATAAATTCAAAGAATGGCAAGAATACATGGCTGAAAATTCTCCTGTAATTCCAGTTACATTCCGATACGAATTAGTACCAGTTTCAAAACGTTTGAAAGGTGTAACAATTGATTATGCAGTACCAAGTAATTTTCACGAGTGGGAGTTAACTGCTGAAAAAGTTCCAGCTGCTAAATAATAAATGAATGAAAATCCCTTTTGATAGTTAAGATAAATTCTCTTAACATATCAAGGGATTTTCTTTTTGTTGTTTCCTAAAAGTGAGTTCAATTATTTAATTGGATTGGCTGAATTCGATTGTTTTTATGGATTCATTAAATGGAGTGATGGGCGGCAACTCCATTTAATGAATTTTGCATAAGCTAAGCGCGGAAGCAATTCTTGTTATGGATATCAACATTATCCGTATAATAACAGCAAAAATAAGTACAGTTGAAAACTAGTTAATCGAAACAAATGTGTAAGTTATAGAGACATGAAAGAGACGAGAATAAAAATAGTTCAGTTTTTAACGTTTATTTTAAAGTTATAAACACGAATAATTTTACTTGCTACTGCCTATACTTATTGACAAATAGTATCCAATAAGTAAGGGGGTAAAACATGTTATATCTCCATGATGTATGGGTGAATTGGTTTGAAGGGGAGGAGAATGGATATAATGTTTGTCACTTTCATGAGTGGAGGAAGGATGACGGAATAGAATTACTTGATCAAGTTCCTCTACTCAAAGTATCAACTAGTTTATTTCAATACATAGAGAATGATTTGAGTGATATACCAGAAGAATTGATGCAAGCAATATATCAAAAGGCATATAGTAGAAAAAATCATGAAAGAATTCAATTAGAATATTGCTTTGTATTGTCTGATGGGAAAGGTATTCTTGCCGTTGATACAATGGGCTATCAAATTCCGATTCGAAAAAGTAGACTAATACCAAGGCAGGAGCAACTTGTATATGACATGATTGGGAATGCTCCAGTAAACGATTATAATTTTTCGAAAAATGCATTTGAAAAAAAGGGCTATCATATACTATCGCCAGAACCATGTGTGATGCAAGGGTTAACGAGGAAAGAGAGACAATTGAAGCAATTATTGTTTATGGCATTAGATCAATTGAATAGCTCTCAAAATACAGCTGAAATTCGTTATTGGTATACGGAATGGTCCCCTGATAAATATCCTTATATTCAAAATCTGCAATTTGATGAAGCTTGGTATGAGCTATTTAATGAAGTGAAATATGGATGGAGCTATAAGCATGAACTTCTTTGTGAGCATTTAATTAAAGGACAACCTTTCTTTGAGAAAATGTGGGAAATAGAAGTGAACGACCGTCCATCCATATTATAAAATAGTATATAATGTGTGAAAGACTGATACATTATATGAATTAAATGTAAAAAGAAACTTAATAAAAGACTACTTCTAAAAAAATGTTGTTTTTGAATAAGTTCAGAGAATTAAACGAGTCGATTAAAAGTTGGTTGATTGGAAGTGTAAGGTGAGAGACCCCTGCGAGAGGACACCAGGACAGACATCACAGGTGTTCTGTGGACTCCAGGATGCTCATCTAACTAACGCACAATATTTAATCTTGGAGCGGAGGATCCATTATAATCACACTAAAACAACAAAATAGGGCAATTTAATAGAACTAGAAAAATTTATTGTATGAAATAAAAGAGCTCGTCCGAAGTCAATTTCTTTTGGACGAGCTCTTTTTTATTTACGCTTACGGCCTAAGCCCATTGCATTTTCCATTTTGCGAAGCATTTTATTCGCTTGTTTATTGGCTTTTTCGGCACCTAAATCTAAAATTTCATCAAGTTCTGGTGAATTAATCAATTCATTGTAACGCTCTTGAATTGGTTTTAAAGCATTCACTACAACCTCTGCTAAATCTGATTTGAAATCGCCATAGCCTTTTCCTTCATATTTTCGCTCAATTTCATCAATTGGAAGATTACCTAGAACAGAATAGATTGACATTAAATTAGATATTCCAGGCTTGTTTTCTGTATCATATTTTACGATTCCCTCAGAATCTGTTACTGCACTTTTAATTTTCTTCTCTATTACTTTAGGATCGTCAAGTAAGCCAATAAATGATTTAGTATTACTATCCGATTTGCTCATTTTTTTAGTAGGGTCTTGTAAGCTCATCACACGTGCCCCGTGCTTTGGAATGCTTACTTCTGGAATAGTTAAAATATCATTATATTTCTTATTAAAGCGTTCAGCTAAATCTCTTGTCAGTTCAAGATGTTGTTTTTGGTCATCCCCAACTGGAACTAGGTCAGCGCTATATAGTAGGATATCAGCAACCATTAATGGAGGATACGTTAGCAATCCAGCTGAAACAGCATCTTTCCCTTTAGATTTGTCTTTAAACTGCGTCATTCTCTCAAGCTCACCAATATAAGAAATACATTGCATCATCCACCCGGCCTGTGCATGAGCTGGAACTTCAGATTGAATGAAAATAGTTGCTTTATTTGGGTCTATTCCAGAAGCAATATAAAGTGCTGCTAAGCTTTTGATGTTTTTTCTAAGTTCTAAGCGATCTTGAGGAACTGTAATAGCATGTTGGTCAACAATACAAAAATAACAATTGTAGTCTTCTTGTAAATCTACAAATTGTTTAATGGCTCCAATGTAATTTCCCAGTGTTAATGTTCCTGAAGGTTGGATGCCGGAAAAAATCGTTTTCATGAATGTCACTCCTTGTAATTTAGCACCATATTTATCTCGTATCAAAAGGGTTAGTAAACCCTAAAAAAATACAGTTTTTCTCATTCAATTATTTCATATTTAACCATATTTAATCAATACCTTGTAGGAAACTACAAGTAATAAATAAATAGTGATAGAAGATTGATCAATAACAAACCTAATCCACTATACAGAAGTGGAAAATAGGGGATTGTAATAATTTGAGAAAGAGGTTCAATTTCCTTTTGATCGTCTTCTTGATGTTGCCTCTTGAACATTTTTCGAAAGCTGTATGACATCCCATCAAAAAATCCTCCATTAACTACAAAAAGTAACAGACCTATAAAAATATATGTACTGTAGAAATAAAAGGTAATATTAATAAAGTGAAGAAAAGTTGAGTCCCCAGTTGAGAATAAGGATAGGAAAATTATTGTTAATAGTGTGCTGATTGTAATCGCTAGTATAGGGTAATGTTTGATTTTTTCTATCATCTTATAAATCCCTCTTTTTAATTTAAATAAAACACAGTATATCATAAGGTTATTGGAAATGAGAAGAAAGACAATTTATAAAGTGAATCTTTGCTAGGTAGGGGTCTTATTGGCAAGACTCTAAGATCATATCTTGTTTTTTAAAGCTAAGAGGTTTTATGAATAGCTATTGTTTTCATATGTCTTTATCTAACTTTACTTCTTAATAGAAAATTTTGCTCAAGTGTTTAAGAGAAAAAGTTTGTGTGAAATAAATTATCTGAATATACTTATTATTTTAAATTAATTGATTATTAAATTATATTAGTAAAATTTAGAATGGTTATCATATATTTCTGGATTTGTTAATATTGACCATAAAGAAATGCGTCTAATCAACAATAAAAGTAAATAACCGTAAAATAATGTATAATATTCAAATAAGAGTCATTTCCAAAAATTTTCTTACAAAAGTTATTTTACAAATAGTCAAATAATTGTATAATAATATGCATAGCATAATTAAATACAACAAGAAGGAGTGTCAGAATTTGAAAAAGTCTAAATTTTCTCTGGCTTTAGTACTTATGTTAGTACTAAGTGTGATTGTATCCGCTTGTGGCAAAGATAATAGTTCAGACAAGAAATCAGGTTCTTCAGATGTTGCGCAAGAATTACGTGTTCTAGAATCTTCTACAATTCCATCAATGGATAGTATTATGGCAGAAGATACAGTTTCTTTCACTGCATTAAACAATGTCAATGAAGGCTTATACAGTCAAGATCAAGACAATAATTTTGTTCCAGCTGTGGCTGAAGGTGAGCCAGAAATGAATGAAGATGGTACAGAATTCACAGTTAAACTAAAAGAAGGTTTAACATGGTCAAATGGTACAGCGCTAACAGCACATGACTTTGTCTATGCTTGGCAACGTGCAATTGATCCAGCGAATGCTTCTACATATGGTCCATATATGATGAATGGCAAAATTGCTGGAGCTACTGAAATTACTGAAGCAGCAGCAGCTGAGAAGGATTACGATGTAACGACTTTAGGGGTAGAAGCTACTGATGATACTACATTGGTTGTTACTACTGTTACACCAATGACAGTTGATTTCTTCAAAAGCTTAATGGCATTTGGTACATTCTATCCGCAAAACCAAGAATTCGTAGAAGCACAAGGAGATAAATACGCAACTTCTGCTGATACAGTTCTTTATAATGGTGCTTTCGTCATGACAGATTGGTCTGGTACTACTGACGAAGAATGGATTATGGAAAAGAACGAGAAATATTGGAATGCTGATAAAGTTAGCTTAACAAAAATCACTTTCAATATTTCTAAAGATCCGCAATCAGCAATCAACGCTTTTACAGCTGGTGAAGTAGATATTACTGGTAAATTATCATCTGATGTTGTTGGACAATACGAAGGTGATGATCGAATGGTAACATGGTTAGACCCAAGTATTTTCTGGATGAAGTTTAACCAAGATAATAAAGTTTTAGCGAATGAAAATATTCGTCGTGCTTTGGCTACATC
>Ga0233379_1000106_pt1 | contig 11529 bp, 13 predicted proteins | sample ElkDunMinimDraft_8_FD_180679 | JGI IMG/M metagenome (GOLD analysis project Ga0233379, IMG submission 180679) | Fecal eukaryotic communites from dung pellets of Tule Elk in California, USA - Elk Dung F1 | ecosystem: Host-associated > Mammals > Digestive system > Large intestine > Fecal | place...
CCTTTTGAACGGTTGAATACTCATTTTTGAGTTGAATACTATTAACAAACATTGCCCCAACTTTTACAACTGATAAATACCCTTTTTCATGCTTGATTTCTGAAATAACACGAAAGTTTTTCGATAGAGGAGCTTTTCCATATTTCATTCCCATTTGGTTAACTGGATATGAATTTTTCCCTAAAGACCATGTATTTACGATTTCTCCTGAAACAGGAGCATGTATACGATGATAATGGCTTGGGCTTAAATATAACACCATATACTGTCCACCAAGGTACTTTTGTAACCGTTGTTGATTTCCGAGCATTTCATCTATGCTATATACTTTCCCTTTAACTGTTATTTCTGCGTTATTTTCAATTAAACCACTATCCTCATATACCGCATCTACAGGACTTACAACGGAAAGTAAATCATTATCTATCTTCCTAGCATCTTCTTTTAATTCTCTTATAAATAATTCATGGAGCGATTGAAAATCTTCCTTATTCCGTTTCACTTCACTCCAATTTACCTTATATATTTTCCCGTACGATCCAATCAAAGGTTTACTGATTTTGGATTGAGAAAATTTCATTAATAAATTGGATATTAACTTATGATTCGTTAATTCAATACATAATCTATAGAATTTTTTTTTCAAGTTATTGTCCCCCGTATTATCAATTATACTAATAAGTACTTGCATAATAAGCATAGAATAAAATATTATTATACAATAAGCATATATATATGTCTCATCCCATCCGATACAAAAAGGAGTGAGGAGAATGTTTTTGTCGGAGGTCTTAGACTTAACAAAAAGAAAAATAAAGTCACAAACGGCCAACCTAATCACATTAGTGAATTTATCTTTTGGCGGATTTGCTATTTTAGCTAGTATTAGTGACCAACTTAACTTAAGTTTACTTTTTATTTTCATTGCTGCATTAGCAGACCGCTTTGATGGTATGATAGCTAGAAAATTCAATAGTGAATCTGATCTAGGAAAACAACTAGACTCTATGAGTGATATTATATCATTTGGCGTAGCACCTGCGCTTTTAATTTATCAATCTGTTTTAGTTGATGTAGGTGCACCTGGAATGTTTACTACTGTATTTTATATAGCATGTGGTGCATTTCGATTAGCTAGGTTTAATATAACTGAAAGCAAAGGCTATTTTACAGGCCTTCCTATTACAGCTGCTGGCTGTTTAGCAACATTAGCCTATCTAGGCATCGAAGCATTACCACCTGTATTTTTTATATTCTTAATGACTTTATTGTCGTTATCAATGGTTAGTCCTTTTAAAATAAAAAAGATTTAAACATGGTAGCCTGTCAAAAGCTTTTGACAGGCTTTTTACTTTTGTCTTTGTTAAATTTCACCGTTGTTTGGAGGCTCCGCGCATGATGAGCGGAAAACGTCTGTCCGCAGCAGAAACCAACAGTATTCTATAACAGATCTTTACTTTTAAAGCTTAAAATTACATATGTCTATAACAAAATCTACTTAACACAAATTCTGAATTGAAAAAAAATACAAAAATGATATGATTAGGAAAACAAAAAAATGAGGTCTACACATGCGTTCTTGGAAAAATCCTATCTTATTACTATCCGGTATTGGAATATCATTTTTAGGGAATTGGATTTATTTAATTGCCATTAATTTATCTGTATTAAATTTAACCGGATCAGCTGCTGCAGTCGCCGGTCTTTATATCATTAGACCGGTTGCCGTACTAATGACCAATACTTGGTCAGGAAGTATTATTGATCGAGTTAATAAAAGGAAACTTATGATTTTGATTAATATAACTAGAGGCTTACTAGTAATACTTATTCCATTTTTCGAAACACTTTGGCTCATCTATCTTGTTATATTTTTCATCAATATTGTTGGAGCTTTTTTCGGACCTAGCTCGTCCATATACATAACAAAATTAGTTCCTGCCGAAAATCGAAAAAAATTCAATTCCATAATGAGCCTAACAAGTTCTAGCGCCTTCCTTTTAGGACCTGCGATTGCAGGTATTCTCATTTTATATGTCGGAACAAATATATGTATTTTCATCAATGCTGTAACTTTTATCATTTGCGCATTCTTCATTTATTTGCTACCTAATGTAGACGAAGAAACTGAAGCAGTTCGTGAACCAGTTCGTCTAAAAACACTTTTGAGTGATTGGAAAATAGTTAAGGACTTTGCAAAACACCAACAATATTTTATTACTGTCTATTTACTATTTCAAAGCGCCATGTTAATTGGTTTTGCATTGGATTCACAGGAAGTAACATTTATCAAACAAGTATTACAATTATCTGATCGTGATTATGGGTTGATTGTAAGTATCACCGGAGGAGGTGTATTACTTGGAGCTGCTGCTTCAACTATTTGCACGAAAAAAATATCACTTAACCTGTATATAGGTGCAGGCATGCTACTTACTTCCATTGGATATGTCTTATTCTACTCATCCATAAATTTTATTACAGCTACATTAGCCTTCATTTTCTTAGGTTTCTTTATGGCTTTCGCTAATGCTGGATACGCTACCTTCTTCCAAAATAATGTCCCTGTACATATTATGGGGAGGTTCGGTAGTATCGCTGATCTATTTCAAGGACTTGTTCAAATTTCACTTACGTTAATTCTTGGCTTATTCGCAGAATGGTTTTCACTACAAATTATTTGCTTTATTTTCTCATTAATCAGTACATTGTTTGCTGCTTTTCTTGTTATCACATTGCATCTACCTAACAAAACAAAATTTTTTTATAAAGATGCTACCGTTGATAATGACATCCAATCTAACAAGGAGTGAAATAATGGTCAAAGAATACAATGACTTAATCGGAGAAATTTTAGATGCGTCAAAAGAGAAGGGTCAATATAAAGGAAAGGGGAAGCCAATTCCACAAGAATATTTTCAAAAAGATACGTTTCAACACTTTCAACAGACTGCAAAAAATGCCGGTTTCCTACCTCCTTGGTTAGAGCTTCAAAAAGAAGTTTCCGAGCTAATTCATTCTTGTAAATCAGAAGATGATATAGAGAAGATTAATGAAAAGATTCGAAAGTATAATACAATTTGTCCTATACCAATGCAAAAACGTTTAATAACATTTGTTAACATAAACGCAGCCAAAGAAATTTGGTAAAAACAAAATCTCTTATGAATATTGACTGATTAAGTAGGGAGATATTCATAAGAGGGTAAACATGACATCCATTTTGTTGAAGAACTCATACTAATCATTGAACAATGACCTCAGCGAACATATATATAGAAGCCAATGTTCAAAGGTAATCTCAGAAAAAAGGACTCAAATTAGTTGTCAGCTCACAACTATTTGAATCCTTTATTTTAATTGCAACAACACTCATCAACACAGCCACAACTACAAACGAAATTTCCCCACAAACCACCAAAAAACCACCAAGCACCAAAAATTAGAGCAAGCACCAGTAAAATGATAAAAAGGGCATATCCAGCTCCGGTACCACCATATCCATAATAAGGACCTGGAGGTGGATAACCATAGCTATAAGGACCGTACCCATATCGATATCCCATCTTGTTCCCTCCTTATGAAATCCCTTGATATAAAATATGCCTTTATGTCCTATTTGTGCTTTAAACTACTTGTCCATGTTGCCACTTTTTACAATGATACAAGCCCTTTTATTGAAATACAAAAATGTACAGACACACCAACTATTCAAACGAAAATTTTTCAAAAAAATGATTGGTACAGACACGATACTTTCCCCTCTTACATAGGATTGAATATAGGCTAATGTCCTAATATTAACGGGGGGTGATTCATTGTCTAGTCTATTGGCAGCAATAGGATATGTTGTGAAGGAATTCGTTTTGCTTATATCTTATGTAAAAAATAATGCCTTCCCTCAGCCATTATCGGCTAAAGATGAACAAAAATACTTAAAGCTTATGCATAAAGGTGATCCACACGCTCGAAACATGTTGATAGAACATAATTTACGATTAGTTGCTCATATCGTCAAGAAATTCGAAAACACTGGAGAGGAAACAGAAGACTTAATTTCAATCGGAACTATTGGTCTAATTAAAGCTATAGAAAGCTACTCAGAAGGGAAAGGCACAAAGCTTGCGACATATGCCGCTAGATGTATCGAAAATGAAATACTAATGCACTTAAGAGCTACAAAGAAAACAAAAAAAGATATATCCCTACATGATCCAATCGGTCAAGATAAGGAAGGGAATGAAATCAGTTTAATCGATGTCCTCAAATCTGAATCAGAAGATGTAATCGATACAATTCAATTGAATATGGAAATCGAAAAAGTAAAAAAGTATATCAATGTTTTAGATGAGAGGGAAAAAGAAGTTATCGTTAACCGTTTCGGCTTAGGAATTTTAAAGGAGAAAACACAACGCGAAATAGCAAAAGAATTAGGCATTTCTCGGAGCTATGTCTCCCGCATTGAAAAAAGAGCACTCATGAAAATGTTTCATGAATTTTACCGTGAAGAGAAAGAGAGAAGAAACAATAAATGAATTTATAAAATCTGCTCCCAAGTTATAGGGGCAGATTTTTAGTGAAGTCACACAAAATAACTACAGTAAAAAACAAGCGTTTCATAAGCTGAATCACTTGTTCTACAATTTCCATTTTACACTTCAACACTAACTTCTGAAGCAATAATAATACCGATTACAGCTGTAATAATGAAAGCAAATACGATGGAATACATGAAAAACCCTCCATTCTTCCTGTATCGTGATAGCTTTATTTTATCACGCATCTAGCATTATTCACTTTACACTTTTGAACAATTTGGTAATTATAGGGATGATCTATAATTAATTACTTTAACTATAAATCATCCTTACGTTAGCCAGTATCTTCCTTAATTTTTAACTTTGAAAAAATTTCGAATCCATAAATCATTCTAATCTCCACCTTTCATATTTAAAAAATAATTTTACAACATATTACGATATCGAATCAATTCAAGCATTTTATCAACAGACTTTTCATTTCTCTCTTTAAACTGTTGCTGATAAATAGCTTCTTCAGCCGTCATCTTATTCTTCTTAATTGTAATAGTTAAAAATAATAAATTTATGTTCATAATATCCTCCTCCCAAACTCTCCAGTTCTTTAGAATTGTTGTAGTTGGGAAATCTCAAATTTGAAAATTTTCCGCATTTTACATTCTATTACTAAAGTGTCATTTAGTAATTACACTTTTTAATCATTTCTTTGCCCTATTTTGCTGATTATTACAGCATATTATGATAGCCAACCTTTTCTAACATGGATTCAACCATTTTTTCTTTTCGCTGTTTATGCTCTTTTTGATAAGTCGCCTCTTCAGCAGATACTTTATTGAGTTTTACTGTTATCGTAAAAAATAATAATTGGATCGCCATTGTGCATCACCTCCTTTGTTATCACAACTTTTTCGCACAGAAAAAAGCCGCAAGAAAATTAATTCCCTACGACTCATAAAAGCTCATAAAAAGGCACAGAAAAGCCGTAGGAAAACATCATTCTCCTACGGCTGTATGTGATATTTTTCAAAAAAAGTTCAGTGCACAAAACTCCAATTAAAAATCTCCACCAGTAAGGTCGAATGTGTTTGTATTAAATTGGTTTACTAATAAATCATTTCTTAATCCAGTCAAACTAATCATCTTCAACGACCTCCTTTGTTTTGATTTTATATTACATGGTAATTATAACCAAAATACATCTAGTTGTAAACACTTTTTCCAATTTTTATTTAAAACTCTTCATCTTGGGTGGATTTTTTTTGATAAGCAGATGAAAGCGAGCAAAAAACTGCCGCTCCACATAATAATAAAATCGTCAATAGCATAAGGAAACTTGTTCCCATCATACCTCTACTAATCGATATTAATGTTCCCATATATATAAATACACTCATACAGATGAGAGTAACAGCAAAGCGTCTATAATCAACCATTTTTTCATGGAATTTTGAAACCTTTGATTTCTTTTTCATCTATCTGTCACCTACACCTTCTCTATTGTCATATTAAATGCCATCCCAACTTTAACATAGATTATTCAATAATTTATTATGAAATCGATGGTAAAATCGTATTTATCATTCGTATTAAGAATCAAAAGGATTTCTTTTAATAGTAATGCTTTGTAGTATTTCAACTTTTCAACCTTAGAAGTAAACCTTACTAAAAATGATAATCGCTACACAAAATCCCCTATTCCCCCTCAAAAAACTTGAAATGACAATAAAAACAATAGGCGAAATCAATTATGATTTCGCCCAATTTCATTATACAATTTATAGTTTGCTACTATATAACTACTAAAGATTATACTCGTTCTTTCATATAGTTATAGTATTAATAATATTCCTCTTCGTCATAATAGGAATCATAATAAGAATCGTATTTATCACGATAATCAGCTAGGTTTTTATCGGATGATTTAGTTAGGGTCAAATAGTTATCTGAATCTCCAACATCCGAAATCTCCCACTTATTATCACTTACTTTGGTAAATACTACTTCATCATCTACTGTAATCGTTGTCTCTGTAGCATCTGTTATTTCACATGCACTTTCTTCGTCTTCTTCACCTTCAAAATACAATGTTAAATCAATGAAATCATCAGAACTATCATTTTGCAGTATTTCTATAAATCCACCGGAATAATCTGATTCAATTTCCCAAACACCTACAATATCTTCTGCCGACAAAGTTGAGTTATATACAAGTTGATTACCATAGTAAATTGAGCTATAAGATTTCGGGTTTTCAAATGCTTTCTTTTTGTCTAGCTTTTTAGGCGATACGGAATGCAATGCACCATCTGTTGTACTGTAAACAATTCTGTCTACATAAGCAACAAATGTTTCAACGTTTGCACTCACCTTTTCCGTATTGCAGTATAGCTCCTTATCTTTTGTTAAGAATATGATGTTATCTTCAATTACAGAAACCTCATACAGATAGTCTCCAAAAGAAACATCTACACCGATTTTTTCTTTTTTTCCATTTTTATTCAAAAATAGATTGTCATCACTATCAACATAATATACTTTGTTTCCAACAACAAAGTATTGTTGAACATCTACAGCCAATTTCTCTGATTGTTCCGCATCAGTATCTTTTACATATAAGTTGTTATCAACATCCAATAAGTAAAAAGTATCATCATGCTTTTGGAAAGAGGTTACATCAGAAGCAATTCTAATTTTTTCACCATTAGCGGGTTTAAAGTATAACTCACCTTTACCATCATAATAATCATAGTCTGAAAGATAAGACAAGTCACCATTGTCATCTATGTGAACATATCTATAAATTTCTTCACCAGAAAAGACTTTTGTTTTATCATCTTCTTCTATATCACGAATGTATAAATCGTCTTCATACGTATAAATAACAATTTTTTTACCATTATTAGATACATAATAAAAATCTACATCTGAAGCAATTTTATCCTTTTGCTCTTCACTTGTGAAAGAATATAATTCGTCTTCCTCATTGACATAATAAATATATTCACCGTCTGATGAAATAGTATAATACGAAACATCTGATGCTACTTTTATCTTGTCTTTGTCTTTGAAAATGGCATAAAGATCACCATCATCAGATAGATATGCAAACGTTTCGTTATTAGCGGAAATGTTATATGCATTATAATCATCTGATACGTTTTTTGCTATTTTCTCTTTTTTTCCATCTTCATACAAATACAAGTTGTAATCATTATCTATAAATACAAGACCTTTATCATCATAATAATGGGCTGATCCATCCATAATATTAGATGCTACTTTTTCAGCATCTTTGTCAGGATATTTAATGTATAAATCAGTTCCCTTCATCATGACATACACATCATCATTTTGTTGTTCAATGGACATAGATGTGTTGCTACACCCTATAATAAATAGTGTACATAATAATACTGCAACTATTTTCCATTTCATTCGCCTAAACATAACTCACTCTCCTCGAATAAATATTTTAAACACCTAAATTATACTACAATAATTTTAGGTGTTTTGAATAAAAAATATTGAAATTTATTCCTTTTTTCAAAACAGTCTTTATTAATAAGATAAAGTAAAGAATTCGCGACTCCTGTATGAAATAAAAGGCTCTTTCATAAACTATCCCGCTACACTATACAGGAATCTCGTACCTTGAACTTACAATCAATCAATTTTTTTGGACTCATTTCTTTTTTCTGAACTTGTTTAAAAACAACAATCTTTTAGAACTTAACCTAATAAAAAAAACGATTTTCTATACAGCTTTTAAACTGTACAAAAAATCGTTTTAGGTTTACTTTTCTTTCAAGATCTCAACCATATTCATTACTAGTTGTGAGGAATTGATTGCCGCAGTTTCAAGAAATGCATCAAAAGATATATTAGACTCTTTTCCTGCTATATCAGACAATGCACGAATTACAACGAATGGTACTTCAAACTGATGAGCTACTTGAGCTATCGCTGCGGCTTCCATTTCAACAGCTTGCAATTGCTCAAATTTTGTTCGAACAAACGCTACTCGTTCAGGATCATTCATAAATGAATCACCTGTTGCAATTAATCCTTCCACAACTTTTATACCTTGAATATTTTCTGCTCCCTTTTTTGCAACAGCAATCAATTGACTGTCAGCTACAAAAGTAGGTGGAAGCTGTGGAACTTGACCGTAAGTATAACCAAAAGCAGTTACATCTACATCATGATGTACAACATCAGAAGAAATAACTACATCTCCGACCTTTAATTCTGGAGAAAACCCTCCTGCTGATCCTGTATTAATGACAAATGACGGAGCATATTTCTCCAATAAGACAGCTGTAGACATAGCTGCATTCACTTTACCAATTCCTGATTTCAACAATACGACATCGACTCCGTTTAATGTACCAACATTGTATTCGCAGCCAGCTATTGTTTCCTGCTGTACATTCTCCATTTTCCCACGTAAAATTTGAACTTCTTCTTCCATTGCTCCGATAATTGCTACCTTCATTGGTTCGACCTCTTCTCTTATAATTTCACGGCATCTATGATCCATACAAACTCATTGTACTGTTTCATCACTACATCAAATCCATTTTCCTCAAAAATCCTTCTCAAGAAAGGAATAGTTGTATAGTACTCTGTTTGTAAATCCTTAGCAAGTTGATGAAACCCTTTGCCTTTAGCTTCCTTAATCATTTCCTCTAATGCATGACTATCAACAAACATTGTATCCGCAAAGACTATTTTACCACCACTATGCAGTAATGCACCATATTGTTTCACAGCATCTTCTTTTTCCAAATCAGTCAAATGATGAAATGCATAAGTACTTACAATTGTGTCAATTTTGAAATTTGTAGGGTATTGAAAGAAATCACCATCTATAAAGATTACATTTTCACTTTTGATTTTTTCTTCAGCTATTTTACGCATCGGTAAAGATGGTTCAATAGCGAGTACAGAACAACCCTTTTTTATGAGTTTTATTGTTAAATTACCCGTTCCTGGTCCGAACTCTATAACTGTGCCATTTGCTTTATTAGCCACTTCCGTTAATATGTCATCATAAGCACGAAAAACCTCTTCATATTCTGGATCGAAACCTGCTACCGTTTGATCATACTCTTCTGCCCATTCCTCAAATACATGTAAAAATTCTCTCCCCATTCACAAAACCCCCCATTCTTATTAATCCTATTTATATACTATGCTTTAAAATTGTAATTGTTCTTTCTCATTTGTTTTTAATGGAGATGAATACAAATCATGCTATACTATGTTTGAAATAATCCTTGGAGGAATCATAATGAACATCTCATTTGATTTAATTGAAGATAAGATTGAATTTTTCGAAGCAACCAGTCTAAAAGATTTAGAAAAACAAATAACAGCACAAATTGATATTAATAAGACCATTATGCTGTCTGTTCATTCTGTTTCACATCAAATGCATATAAGCGAGGACGGTAAAAAACTATATAGTGCTGTTGTTCACTTTAAATATAAGCAACTTTAACAAATGTTTAAAAGCCGATTAAAAAAGGTCCTCTTGTTTGAATTATTCATTCAAACAAGAGGGCCTTTAAGCTTTATAGAAAATCGATTAATTAGCCTTATCATTCTTAACTAATTCTTCAACCTTTGTCGGCTTCCAACCTTCACCGTCAATCCATTCAATATACACACGATATGTTTTACTTTTATCTTTCGGAGATATTGTACCAATCGCTTTATCAGAACCACCATTGCCTAAAAACCAAACCGTCATGTTATCATTATCTAATCCTGCACCGTATGCTAGTGCTTTCTCCATCTCAATCCAATCAACAGAACCTTTCGTAAAGTTCATTTCATGTGCACCTGTTTGTACTGTTCCAACTGCCTCCCAGCTTTCATTCACATATGTACGGGCCACGTTTGAGTCCGAACTTCCTTCAACCTCTTCAAGTCCTGTATCGGTTTCATCTGTATTTTCCATTTCTTCAGTGTCCTCTTTATTTTCAGCTGCATCCTCATTTATCAAGGATTGAGATGTATCTGTTTCATTAGTTTCCTCTACGATATCAGATTCTGATGTGTCACTCTCGATAGTAGGTTGATTTTTCTCAGATGTTGATTGGTCTTCATTATCGCCAAAAATAACAATGCTCCCTACTATAAAAATAGCTACGATAACGATTGCAAGTGAAATATTATACACCCTACTTAATTTTCTTTTTTTACCAACTTTCTCTACACGTGACCCTACTTTGGAGCGCTCATGATCATTCATTTTTATCACCCCTTCTTAGCCTTGCTCTCATTGTAACATTGCTTCTTCTTACACTTAAGTAATTAACATTTCTAGTGATTTTGACTATTTTCTATTTGTACTATTTCTTGCACATAGTCTTTGAATACAGCAGTAGCACTTGTATTCGCTTGATCAACCTTTACGTCAAGCCTTACTACAGCTAATGCATACTTAGGCTTTTCTACAGGAAAATACCCCGCAAACCACATATTGATCTTACCGTTCTCTTGATCCGTTTGGGCTGTTCCAGTTTTGCCTGCAATTTGAATGGGAAGCGATTGTAACATAGCTGCTGTACCTTTTTCTGTTTCAACGACACCTCTTAATAACTCTTGAAGACTCTTAGCAGTTGCAGGTGAAATAGTCTCACCTTCAATCTTCGTATCCTTAAACTCAGCAGCAGTTGTGAGATTGTGATATTGTACTTTACTAACCACCTTTACCATTCTTCTTTCTCCACCACGAGCAATTGTAGCCATCATATTGGCAACGGATAACGGTGTAGCCTGAACATCCTGCTGGCCAATCCCAGTTTGAGCTACTAACTTTTTGTCCTTTTTATATTCATCATTAACCCATATTTTCCCTTCTTCTTCTTTGTGTAATTGCCAAAATCGAGAGTGATACAATGTTCCTTCCCAGCCTGACTTACCAACTAATTGCAGTCTATTCGCATATTGCTCTAACAATTCTGGATTTTTCTCAGCTAAA
>Ga0233379_1000107_pt1 | contig 11421 bp, 9 predicted proteins | sample ElkDunMinimDraft_8_FD_180679 | JGI IMG/M metagenome (GOLD analysis project Ga0233379, IMG submission 180679) | Fecal eukaryotic communites from dung pellets of Tule Elk in California, USA - Elk Dung F1 | ecosystem: Host-associated > Mammals > Digestive system > Large intestine > Fecal | place...
GGAACATTAAAGACGTAGTAAGTGATTATGTGTTTATAAAAGCTAAGTTTACAAATATAGCAGCTCTTGACGGTTTTTTATATCGAGTTCACATTGATGACATTGAAGCTTATTTCATTGAAACTGTAAAGCATAAAATACCAGAGATGGATGTGTTCGGGGAGGAGGGGTAATATGTTTAGACGGTATCATGTTGTTGCCATTCCAATCAGGATTGTTGCTAACAATTTTGGCGATCATGATCCAGATGGTATGATGTATGTTTTGAAAGAAAATGAGCATAAAGTGAAAGAACAAGTAGCATGTAATCCGTTTACACCGGTAGATCTTGTCCAACCTTTAGTTATAAGAGCTAATGTAGGCGATCATATTGAAATATTGTTCGAGAATCAATTGCCATTTAACACATCTATGCATATTCAACGAACAGATTATAATGTCCAAACTTCTGATGGTGCTTTTGTTGGCTGTAATGATGATTCAACAGCTCCACCATGTCCCCCTGGAGGTACAATCTGTTATAGATGGCTCGTTTTAGAAGAAGGAATAAATGTTTTTTCCGATTTGGGAAATACACTTTCTAGTGAACTTGGAACGAATGTTCATGGTTTATTTGGTGCATTGATAGTCGAACCTAGAGGTTCAACGTGGACAGATCCTGAAACAGGCTGTGAAATAAATAGTGGTGTTTATGCTGACATCCACAATCCACTTCTTCCTTCATTTCGTGAATATGCTTGGATTTTCCATGATGAAATGGAAATAGATAATCTAGTAGGTGATCGTACTTTAAATCCTCATACTTTCCAACCTGATGCTACCCATTCAGTTAATTATCGTTCCGAACCAATGAGAAATCGTGCGCTTTTATTAGAAGAAGGAGTTGTCTGCCCGGATTGTGAAGGGGAAGAAGTGCACCATGATTCTTGGGTATTCGGAGACCCGGCAACACCCATTTTACGGGCTTATCGAGGAGACCCAGTAAAGATTAGATTAATACACGGCGGTGTAAAGGAAACACATGTGTTCCATTATCATGTTCATCAGTGGTTGTTTGAACCAACAGACATAGAATCCGATATCATTGATTCTCAAGCTATTTCTCCACAAAATGCCTATACAGTTACACCTTTGTATGGATCGGGAAGTTTGCAAGGGGCAATCGGTGATATTATCATTCACTGCCATTTATATCCGCATTTTGATGAAGGTATGTGGGGGATGCAGCGGATATTTGATACTTTACAGGATGGTAGTCAATGTTATCCGAATGGCGTTCCAATTAAACCATTGCGTCCGTTACCAGACAGACCTTGTCCACCAAAACCTACACCAGAGCGTCCTGGATTTCCAAACTTTATTCCTGGAATTGTCGGTTGTAAAGCACCTCGTCCACCTCTTGGAATTATTGGAGGACGTGAGTCTACAGAACTGGAAATCAATGCGTTTGCTCCAAATGCAGTGCCGGGAGCTGTATTTGCGAATCCAGTAATTGAAGGTGTCACTCCTATTCGAGAATATAATGTAGTGCTAATTCAAATGCCAATCGTCTATAACCAAGCAGGGTGGCATGATCCTGAAGGACGATTATTCGTTTTAGCGGAAGATGAAGAAGATATACGAGCAGGTCGTAAAGAACCAGAACCTTTAATCATTCGTGCTAATGCAGGAGAAGCGATTCGGTTTACTTTTACAAATAAATTACCCGAAACAATTGGAGGAAATGCTTTTCAGCTTGTAAATCGCACATATGAAGCAGGAATGCATGTCCATTTCGTGAAATTTGATCCGCTTGTTGCTGATGGAGCCAATGTTGGTTGGAACTATGATAGTGGAGTCTTGCCTGGACAAACGATACGATATCAATGGTTTGCCGATGTAGAATTAAAAGCTGTTTTCTTCCATGATCATTTATTTGCCAACGCACATCAATTACACGGTGTATTTGGTGGACTTGCTGTACAAGCTAGAGGTTCGAAGTTTTTTGATACATGTACAGGTGAACCTATTCGAGCAGAAGTACAAGCGATTGTTACAAACCCGTTAATTCCGGATTTTCGTGAGATGGTTTTAATGGTACAGGATTTCACTCTTTTGTTTGATAAAAATGGCTGTCCTCTAAATAAACCTCCTTTCCCTGGCTCGCATGATGATCCTGGAGTCATGGGAATCAACTATAAAAATGAACCTCTTCAATTCCGATTAGCCAAACCAGACTGTGATCCTGCATTTGTTTTTAGTTCCTTTTTGCATGGTGATCCTGTTACACCATTAATGGAAACGTATAACGGTGATCCAGTACGTCTTCGTCTTCTGCAAGGCGCTCATGAAGAATCGCATATGTTTAATTTACATCGACAAAGATGGCATCGTGAAAGAGCAGATCAAGATTCTGAATTTGAACAAAGTCAACATATTGGAATTTCTGAACATTTCACACTTGAATTCGCTATCGAAGGCGAAGGGAATTTTGACATGCTGTATCATTATGGGTCGGTTGATGATATTTGGTTAGGAAACTGGGGCATTATACGTTCTCATAAAGAAGAGGTTGATCATCTATTACCGCTTCCAGATCGTCAGAAGCCACCACCTAGAACGAAGGAATTACCTTGCGTCACTGGAAATAATCCGCCTCGTGCACTTAGTCCTGGAATGCCATGTCCGAAAGATGCTCCAGTTAGAAAATATGAGGTTGTGGCAATGAATGCGGATATTGAGTACAACAAAGATGGCGATCATGATCCGTTTGGTATTATTTTCACTTTGGCACAGAATGAAGAAGCAATAAGATGTAAAAGTATGAATCCTGAGCCTCTAATTCTAAGAGGGAATGTAGGGGACTGTATTGAGGTCACATTGCATAATAAACTTGACCCAATTTTCCACCACGGGTTAATTCATGGTTATCCAAGAGTTCCTGTTGAAGCACCTTTTCCACCTTCACTGCGAATTTCGCTTCATACACAATTACTCGCTTATGATGTGCGTGGTTCTGATGGTGCAACAGTCGGTTTTAATCCTGATCAAACCATTTGCCCTGGTGAAACCATTACGTATCGTTGGTATGTGGATGCCCCTGTAGGACCTTGTAATCTTTGGGATATGGCTGATATCCGTAATCACCGTCATCATGGGGCATTTGGAATATTTATTGCAGAACCAAGAGGATCTGTCTATTTAGACCCAGTTACAAGATGTGAAACGAATACAGGCAATCAAGTAATCATTTCTAATCCACTCCTTGGTGAATTCCGTGAATTTGTCTTATTGATGCATGATGGGGTAAGGCTACTTGATAAAAATGATAATTTAATTATCGACCCTGAGCCTCTTTTGATTGATCCTGATGAGGAGTTAGTTGATTTTGAAGATCAAGGTTCACGCGGATTCAATTATCGTTCGGAACGCTTTAAAAATCGTTTGAAAGATGTTAATGATATATCGAAAGTATTTAGTTCAAGAGTTCATGGAGATCCATCGACACCGATATTCGAAGCATATCCTGGAGACCGTACAATTGTTCGATTTGTATTTCCATCAGACCGTGCAAGAGCTCACGCATTTGTAATGCATGGACATAGATGGAAGCGTAGCACGGAAGATGTAAATTCTCTTCCTGTTTCGATTCAAGGTCAAAATTCTGTCGGAAGCACCGGAAACTTTAGGTTAGAATATGGTGCAGGAGGATTTTTGGAGAAACCTGGTGATTATATGTACCGATCTGGAAATATTCGATGGGATATTGAGCTAGGTTTATGGGGGATTATGCGTGTGTTAGATGAAAAAAGCGAATGCTTGGCACCGTTAAAAAAAGTTGTAAAAGTAAAGGAGGATTATTATGAGCAATGTTCAAGTGAGTCGGACTCATCATCCGAGTGATGCTTTTAATTGTCCTGTTTGCTTAGATCCATCAACTGCAAATGACCGCTTCTGTATTCCAGTAGATTGTTGTCCCAAGAAGATTCCAACTCCTTTATTTGCCTCTCCTAATAGTATATTAAATAGAGAAGAATTAAACCAGTTAGAGGAGTGTATAGAAGAAGCAAATAATCTATTATTGGTTCTTGGTTCACCTAGAGATCCCGAAAATACTCGTATGCTTCAACTGCATTTTTTATCCTTTCGAAATCAACTGGTAGAAGTAAAGATCAAATGTGGTGATGAAATACTAAGGGAATTAGGTCAATTAGAAACAGCAGGTCAAAATTTTATTCAGCTTGATAAGCTTGGTAAAACAACCTTCATTCTTTTTGAAAGAATCTGTTCAGTAAAGCGTAGTGCCAATCATCGAATGGAACATCATATGCAGGAGCTAATAGCTATAGATGGATGTAAAAGACGTGAAATAGTTCTGAATTTTGGAGAATTTGTTGGCCGAAAACCAAAATTAGCAAATTTATTTTTTGGAATTGCTTTGCATTTGCAATTACGTTCTTTTATAGGTTGTGAAATTTCGGTAAAAAAAGAAGGGGAAGAAGTAATTCACGGAATACTTGTTTGTTCCAAAGAAGGACAAATTGAAATTAAGAAAAAGGATGAGCTAGAACAAATTAACATCGCTGATATTTGTTTTATTTCAATAAAATAAGCAGATGAATTGTACTAGCTTAGAAAAAAGATTTTCCTATTTAAAAAATGCAAGCCCACAAAAGAAAGAAATCCTTCTGTGGGCTTTTTTACCAGTCGAGGTTGAACTGTAACAAACGGGAAATATTGTTTAAAAAGGTATAGAGAATTAAGCGCGAGCAGAAAAACACAATAAACCAAAAGAAATAAAAACTAAAAAGGTACAGAAAACTATTAATGGTAAATCAGCAGCCATTCCAATCATCGGTCCCATAATTCCACCCATTATTCCGCTTGTAGCACCAGTCAGCAGTATTTGATAATCAACTAATGCACCAAATATCGCTCCGATGATCATGGCAATTAATGTCGTTAAAACGGTAATCAATGTGTAAGAAGCTGGATATTCATAACCTAACACTGTTCCGATTGTAATTCCCATAACCATTCCGCTTGTCATGGCGATGTTCATTCCGAAGTGATAGCCTATGAGTAATCTTATTTTATATAAGTACCAATAAGAAGCAGTTCCAACAACTAAATAGCTTAATAAAATTAAACCTATTAATATGGACAAAGTAGCCCCGCCTTTCAATAAATTGAAAAAAAGGAAAATCTTGAGGTCGATTCAATTGTTTATTCATTAGTATGCAAAAACGGTTCGTGATGAACTATTTCATGAATAAATAGGCTATTGATGTGGCATGTCTATATTTGGTTGTGTATGATAAATCATTAAGTGAAAGGAGAAAAAAGATGAACAAAGAATCAGCGGGAAATTCTTCATATAATTCGCATGACAATAGTCCTGAACTAAAAAAAGAAGATCGCTATTCTTCGCCAGTTAGTTCACTCCCTCTTTATGAATTAAAGATGCTTCAAGAGTATATTCATAATGGTAACTTACAAAACATCGTAAACAGTTTGCCTTTAGGTAAAAAAAATCTTATGTTATTGAAGTTTTTTAAACATAACAGAAATCAACAGGTTGAGATTTATTCAACACAGAAAACGATGAATGTGAAAATGGTTGGGAAAGTATATACAATTGGAAGAGATTTCGTCCTCATAAAAACATTATTTCAGCAAATATGGATTCCTTATTCTACTATACTTACCTCGAAAGTGCCCTTTGGTTCTCCCAATCTTTCTAATTCTCACCAGCATGTTAATTTTGATGATGAATCCCGTAAAAAGGTCATGATTCAGTTTAGCAAAGAAGTAGCTGAAAAAGAGGATTTAAGACAGCAATTCTTTGATCAAATGCTAGTCAGCCATCTTCGTTATCGAAAAGGCACCCATGTAAAAGTTTTTACTGAGACAAATGTATTAAGCGGGACTTTAACAGATTCGAAGAATAACAATCTGTATCTTAAAAGATTCGGAAGAGAAGAAAAGGTACCGGTTAACCAAGTGCAGTTAATCAAACAGATTCGTTTTATACCGTGGTTATTAAATCGACTTTTACATTTTAACGATAAAGTAAAATTGTCATAGAGATGGAGGTTTATAGATTGTTTCTTCGATATAGAATAATGGTTTCGTCTTTTATCACATTATGTCTTCTTGCTTTCCTACTTCCAATCCAAGTGTTCGGACATTCGAGTCCGGCATCTTATAATCCTGCTCCAAATAGTAAACTTGAAAAGTCTCCAAGCGAAGTAATAATACAGTTTCAAGGTGAAATTGATGACAGCCTTTTTGCATTACAAGTATTTAATGAGGAGCAACAAGAAGTTAGTATTCAACCAGCTACTCTTGATTCAAGTCAAAAAGTTCTTACCATCAGCCTTCCTTCTCTCTCTGATGGTACTTATACTGTAAAATACAGTATTGTTGCTAAAGATGGACATCCACAGCAAGATTCATACAATTTTTCTGTTTTAACTTCTGAATCAGATAAGGACCCACCTGAATCGAATCCAAGTCCACCTGTTTTAAACCCTCATACACCGGAAAATCATCATGACGTTTCTAACCCAGACACTGGCGGATCTGCGAGTAAGAATGCTTACATCGATATACTGATTTATCTGATTCGATGTTTATATTATTTTGGTCTACTTTGGATAACAGGGTGGATAATATGGAAGCATTTACTACAAAGGAAAGGGAAAATAATCCCTGTAAAGTATCATCAGTGGGGAATCGTTGCTCAAATGGTTTACCTTCTTGGGTTAGTCAGTATGATACTTGTTCAAATCATTGATATTACAGATAGTGGAATTGTAATTAAACCCGAAATACCGTTAACATCAGCTTTTGGGTTCATCTGGATTGCGATGTTCGTCCTCTCATTGTTAGGTGTATTTCTTTTGTTTAAATCAAAAATCCTGGATATGATTTGGCTGTTCCTTATTCTAATGTTAAGTGGAGTGGAAGGACATTCTGCAGATTTTGAGCCTGTTATCATATATGTTATTTTGGATGCGGTTCACTTGGCGGCGGCTGCTATATGGTGCTCTGGGCTTATTTTCATTCTATTATTTTGGAGAAAACAGCGTTTACACGTTTATGATTTCCTGCCGTTATTCTCAAAATACGCTTTGACTAGCTTCATTCTGTTGACTTTATCCGGCTCTCTGTTATCTGTTATTTTATTGTCTGACATTCATGCACTATTTAATACTCAATGGGGTCTGGTGTTATTATGTAAACTAGTCTTAGTCATTTTTATAGCAATAGTGGGGGGGACCGTCAGGAAGAAACTGAAGAAGTCTTTAAATAATCGATTGAAATGGTTGCTTATTTTTGATTTCATTTTAATGCTTTTAATAATAGGAGTTGTTTCCGTTCTAACTTATATATAGCGAATTATTTAAACAAATAAGATTGAATAATCGTAAGAAAGAAGCTATCTAAAAGTAATCTGTCATTACTTCTAGGTAGCTTCATCATTTGTTTAGAAAGCACGTTTTTCCGTTTAAAAATATTAATCTAAATGATTATTTATCCAAGCTAGAATATCCTGATAAACTAGTAGTTTATCAAAATCATTTAGAATTTCATGACGACCATCTGGATAAAGCTTGTATTGGAGGTCTTTGCTGCCTCTTTGTTCATATTGATCATAAAGTCTTTTTACACCTTTTCCAAACTGTCCAACTGGATCATTTGCTCCTGAAAGAATATATATAGGTAACGAAGTTGGTACTTTTGAAACATTCTCATCTTGAAAAATCATATTTAAGAAGTTTAAAAATTGGCGATAAAAACTAGGAGGGAAAACATGAGCGCAGAAAGGGTCTTTTAAATATGAGTCTACCACTTCAGTATCATTAGCCAACCACTCAAAGCCTGTTTGTTTATTAAAACGTCTATTATATCCTGCGAAAATCAATTTTTCCAAATTCTTTATTCTTTTGTCGTCTGTATAGCGCTCAAAAATACCTGCTATTGCAGCTCCGATTTCTAGCTCTGGTCGTTTACCACCGCTACCTATTAAGATGGAGCCATTAATTTCATGAGCATATTTTTGAATATATCGCTGTGCAATAAATGAGCCCATACTATGACCTAAAATGAAATGCGGTGTATTAAAAAATTGACTTTGCAAGTGACTAAAAAGTAACTTTTCATCATTAACCATCTTTTCAAAGCCGTTTTCTTCTATATAACCAATTTTCTCAGGGTTTGTAGCACTGCGTCCGTGGCCACGATGATCGGTTGCAGCTACATAAAATCCCTCTTGATTCAGAAAACGAGCAAATTTATCATAGCGTTCAGAATGTTCATTCATTCCATGTATAATCTGTACAAAAGCTTTTGGCTCCATTACTGGCCAACATCTCACAAATATTTTATGACCATCTTGTGCCTTTAAATAAAATGTATTAGACATAAAATACTCCCTTGAATTTTTTTACTATAATATATCAGATTTTAGTAAGTAATGAACGATTTTAATGCATTAAATATTTATTCTGAATTTTTTTTGTAGCTTGAAGATAGGGAATTGCTTGTCTGTATTTTTTAGCTGACTTGGTAGTGATAATAAAAAAGGAAATATCAATTGTGATATGAGAAGTGTAAGTGATTTATATTTCCTTCACTGATATGGCTTTTGAGTATGATGTAATGAGACATTCCTCTAACTCATTTGTATTTAAAAAACCTAGGTTTATGGCAGCGGTTATCTTGTCTTCATCTGGTTTTTTGACGATTTTAATTAATTCATTCATGTTCAATCCCTCTAATTTTTGCACCGTTTTCTCGTCATGATATTTTTCTGTTTTGCGAATTTGTCTTTGGAGCTTTATACCTTGATCAATTAATTCTCCTTTTTTGTTTTCTCCAACTTGCGTATCAAAATATGTATGAAAGATTTCCTTAAGCGTGTTCATCTCATTTTCTATTTCTTTCTTTTTCTTCGTTAATTCGTTATATCTAACAATCATATCACCAGTAATAAGTAGTTTATTCATGTTACTCCTCCTAAAAGGCTCGTTTTTACATTTTATTTTTCCAAAGCGAGGATTATTACTTTAATTCTTGGTCTTGTTAAATGATCGTGTTGATTTTCACTACGAGCGGAAGCTTTCCATGGGGGGTGCGCCAAGTCACCTCATATTGCTATGCTTCTGCGCTGTGTCTAGGCTGTCACCCTTCCTTAAGCAGGAGTCGCGGACCTTCACTCCAGTCATTGAAAGAAACAAGAAACAACATTGAACTCTAAATACAACTTACATTTTATTTAGAGTATTGAAGGATGTTCGATTTTGGCATAATTCATGCATTAAAAGAATGAGTTGGCTCTGTTTATTAGCATTGGATTTTGTTTGTTTCATTTTTGTGGTAGCACCTTTTTTTACTTAGTGAAGATGAACTTAATATGAATAGCAATACATGTATTCGTACAAAAAAAGTTTAAAGTTGTATGAAATTCGTACATAGGAGGATAAGGCGTGAATGTTCAAGGGAAAGTTGCCATTGTAACGGGAGCAGGTAGAGGAATAGGAAATGGAATTGCTACTTTGCTCGCTGAACAAGGAGCGCGAGTTGTGTTGAATGATATTGATGAGAATCAAGCTGTTGAGGCTGCTAATGCTTTGAAAGAAAGAGGATTAGATGCAATAGGTATTGGAGCGGATGTAACGGATTCTAGCCAAGTAGAGCATTTGGTCAATGAAGTGATAATTCTCTATGGCAGAGTTGATATTTTAGTTAATAATACAGGGATTGTACGTGACAATTTCATCTTAAATATGCCGGAAGAAGATTTTGACAAAGTGATAAATGTAAATTTAAAAAGCGCATGGATCGTATCAAAAGCAGTATTGAAGTATATGAAGGAGCAGAAATTCGGGCGAATCGTTAATATTTCTTCGCGGGCATGGTTGGGGCAGGCGGGACAGTCTAATTATTGTGCATCTAAAGGAGGATTAGTTAGCCTAACGCGAGCTCTTGCGCTTGAATTTGCCAAGTTTGGCATTACTGTTAATTGCATTGCTCCTGGATTGATTGATACACCTCTTATCAGAGGCTTGCGACCGGACGTTCAGGAAAAATTAATTCGTGCACAGCCTACACCAATCATCGGTAATCCAACAGATATTGGGAATACAGTGTTATTTTTTGCCTCGGAGGAAGCTCGTTACATAACAGGTCAAATCCTTCATGTTGATGGTGGGAAAAGCTTAGGAGCTCGGAATATATAAGGAGGAACCAAGATGAGTGATCAAGTTCTTTTTGAATTGATAGATGGGGTAGCTGAAATTACACTGGCAAATGAGCAAAAGCATAATGCGATAACAGGTAAAATGAGAGATCAATTATATGAGCTGTTGGCGAGGGTAGAGCTCGATCCGCAAGTGAAAGTGGTTTTACTGAAAGGGAATGGGAAATCTTTTTGCTCCGGTAGTAATGTAGGCGCAATGGGTGAGTCTACTGTTATTAATACGAGAGAAAAGATGGTGCTGTTTAATAAAATCATTCAAAAAATTTATATGATGGAGAAGCCAGTTATTAGTGCTGTCCAAGGATATGCCGTTGGAGCAGGGTGTGCTATTGCATTAGCTTCCGATTTCATTATTGCGACTCGTAATGCTTCTTTTGGTTTCCCTTTTACAACAATTGGTCTTGTTCCAGATTGCGGTTCCACCTATTTTTTACCACGTCTTGTCGGATTGCCTAAAACAAAGGAATGGTTATTTGATGCTGCGAAAATATCAGCAATTGAAGCAGAGCAAAGAGGGATGATTAATCGAGTAGTTGATAATGATTCGTTATTGGCAGAAGCAAGAGCTTTTGCAGAAAAGGTGAAAAATGGACCTTACCAAGCTTTTTCAATGATTAAAACAATTGTCAATCGTTCTCTCCACTTAGAGCTTGATGATGTGCTTGAGTTAGAAAGGTTTGCTCAATCGATTGCGCAGCAGACAAATGACCACAAGGAAGGCGTAGCTGCTTTTATGGGGAAAAGAACGCCAAAATTTAACGGAAATTAAAAGAATGTAGGTGATAACTCATGCAATTTGAAACGAAAATAGGGAAATCGTATCCTGATAAAATATTGATTCATGGATATGATTTAACGGAAGATTTAATTGGTACAGCAACCTTAGCAGACATGGCGTTTATAGGTGCGAAAAGAAGAATGCCAACAAAAGAAGAATCATTAATGTTGAATGCCATTTTGGTGGCAATTTGTGAACATGGATTTACACCTAGTAGTATTTCAACGAGATTAACGTATCTTGGTGCTCCAGAATCTGTTCAATCAGCTATTGCTGCTGGATTGCTCGGGGCGGGAACAGTGTATTTAGGAGCAATGGAGTATGTTGCGGAAATGGTACAAAATGCTTTTATAAAATATCCTAATGAAGAAATTTCTACTATTGCTACAAAGTTATT
>Ga0233379_1000108_pt1 | contig 11413 bp, 9 predicted proteins | sample ElkDunMinimDraft_8_FD_180679 | JGI IMG/M metagenome (GOLD analysis project Ga0233379, IMG submission 180679) | Fecal eukaryotic communites from dung pellets of Tule Elk in California, USA - Elk Dung F1 | ecosystem: Host-associated > Mammals > Digestive system > Large intestine > Fecal | place...
ACACCTCGTAGATATCCAATCCAATGTCAAGAACAGCCAGTTCGCTACTCCTCTCTTCGAGTTCTCTGGCGCTTGCTCGGGTTGCGGTGAGACTCCATACCTCAAACTCATCAGCCAACTCTTTGGTGACCGTGAGATCGTAGCCAATGCTACCGGTTGTACCTCTATCTACTCGGGTTCTGTTCCTTCTACTCCTTATACCACCAACGCACAAGGTCATGGTCCTGCATGGTCTAACTCCCTCTTCGAGGACTTCTGCGAGTACGGTCTCGGTATGCAAATCGCTCACCGCAAGATCCGCGAGCGTTTGGCGGCTCTCTTCACCAAGGCACTCAGCTGCACTTGCTGCACTGAGGAGATGAAGGCGATGTTCCAAGAGTGGCTCGACAACCAAAACGACGCTACTATCACCAACCGCCTCTACGAACCTATCGTAGCTGCTTGCGAGGCATGCGGTTGCGATACTTGCAAAGAGATTCTCAATTACAAAGACCATATCGTTAAACGCAGCCAATGGATTGTCGGTGGCGACGGTGCTTCTTACGACATCGGTTACGGCGGTCTCGACCATGTGATTGCTTCTGGCGAAGATGTCAACATCCTCGTACTCGATACCGAGGTGTATTCTAATACAGGTGGCCAAGCATCTAAATCTACTCCTATCGGTGCTATCGCTAAGTTCGCTGCTGCGGGCAAACGCGTGCGCAAGAAAGATCTTGGTATGATTGCTACCACCTATGGTTATGTCTATGTAGCTCAAATCGCTATGGGTGCAGACCAAGCACAAACCCTCAAGGCTATCCGCGAGGCAGAGGCATATCCTGGACCATCACTTGTGATTGCATACGCTCCATGTATCAACCACGGTTTGAAGGCAGGTATGGGTAAGAGCCAAGCTGAGGAGGCAAAGGCAGTAGAGTGCGGTTACTGGCACTTGTGGCGTTACAACCCAGCACTTGAGGCAGAGGGCAAGAACCCATTCTCTTTGGACAGCAAGGAGCCACAATGGGATAAGTTCCAAGACTACTTGATGGGTGAGGTTCGTTTCGCTTCTGTGGCTAAGCAATATCCACAAGAGGCAGCCGAACTCTTCGCTGCCGCTCGCGAGAACGCTAAGTGGCGTTATCGCTCATACTTGAGAATGCTCTCAACCAACTGGACCAACGAGGAATAATCCTTAACGACCTTAAAGTCCTTAAGGTCCTTACAATACCAAAAGAGCCATCCATTCGGGTGGCTCTTTTATTTCCCCGCCTTTAACCTATAACCTCTAACCTTTAATTTTTAACCTTTAACCTATCGCCTTGGGGTGACCTTTAGTGTTCTAATAGTCCTTTCCTTTAGGAGAGGATTTAGGAGAGGCTACTCCCCCTCCTTTCAGGGAGGGGCTGGGGGTAGGCTATATATGCTGTTTCTTAAGACTCCTATCTCTTTTACCTCTCTTATACCTTCCCCTATTTTACCGACCGACGAGCGGGAGAAGACCGACAGAAAAACGGCACAACTCTCCGTGACTAAAAAGTGCTGTTTGTTAAGATTCGCCCTCTCCCGTACCTGTCTTGCCTTTGCCAGTCCTCTGGCAAATATCCTCCGTTCCCAACCGGTCACTCCGGAATACCTGGAACTTACGCCCTCTCCTTCATCACTAGTTGCTCGACGGTGTCCCGTCTCGCATCTCCCGATTCCCTCCCACCTCAACTACAGGCGCAGCCGCTCTACAGCCCGTAGGGCGATCTACCATCTACAGGCGCAGCCGATCTATCTTTTTCGCCTCTAACCTCTAAACTGTAGGCGCTTTGCGCCGTCCTCTAAACTGAAAATAGCGATTTTTTTCACTATTTTCTTGCATTTCTGCAAAAAATGTTGTATCTTTGCACCCGAAAGCTCAACGCCGGGGTTTAGAGGGTGGGAGATGTCCCCTCTCGGAAAGCCAAACCATTTGACCAAAATCCCCAGTCACGGCTTTCAAGACATATTTAAAAGGCGTTTATTGACGCTCCGTTCTGATGTTCAGAAATCTCGCAAATTTCAGTAATATCCTCGGAACTGTGCAACGATAGATGTCCTACGGGATATAGATTATCCCTCTTGTGCCTATTGGTGTTGGTACATCTTTTGCGTATATGCGTATACGCACACGCGTACCTTAACTATGTAGCACGAGAGTATATTTATATTCGGCGTGGGCTTCGCGTTGTCGTTTTAGGATATTAGGCAATGCGAGAGCCTCTGAATGTGGAACGACAACAGTCGGATTCCACGCTTTTTTTGTATAACTAGTTAAAGAAAAGTAATCATCGCTATTTAATTTACCAAAGAGTGATTATATGATAAAAAAACATAACAAAAGAGTACTCGTGACTGGTGCTGCTGGATTTATAGGTTATCATCTAGTTAAGTTATTAATTGACCTTAATTATGATGTTATTGGTGTTGATAACTTAAATGGGTATTATGACTCAACATTAAAATACGATAGGTTGTTTGATTGTGGCATAAACAATTGTGCAGTAGGCGAAAGAGCAAATAGTTCCAAATATAAGAACTATAAATTTTATCTCATTGACATTACAGATTTTCACTTGTTGAAAATGCTATTTAATGATAATCAATTTGATTTTGTTATAAATTTAGCGGGGCAAGCTGGAGTAAGATATTCCATTGAAAATCCATCAGAATATGTAAGTTCTAATATTATGGGATTTCTTAATGTGTTAGAATGTTGTAAAATATCGGGGGTAAAAAATGTTCTTTATGCTAGTTCAAGTAGTGTTTATGGTTCCTGTACTTCATATCCTTTCAGAGAGGATATGCATGTAAACAATATGTTGAGTATCTATGCCGTATCTAAAAAAACTAATGAAGATATGGCCAATGTATACAGGAATCTATATAAAATGAATATTGTCGGTTTAAGATTTTTTTCTGTTTATGGATCTTGGGGGCGACCTGATATGGCTATGATGATCTTTACAAAATCCATAATAAATAATGAAGTAATTAGATTATTTAATAATGGAGAACACAAACGTGATTTTACATTTGTTGATGATGTAGTTCGCAGTATATTACTTATCATGCAATCTCCACCTACAACTTGGGAATCGATATATAATATTGGAAATACGAATCCTGTTCACATCAAACGAGTCCTTGAAATTTTAGAAGAAAAATTGCATAAAAAAAGTATTTGTAGGTATGAACCACTACAGCATGGAGATGTAAAAGATACACACGCAGATATGACATTATTCTCAAATCAATTTGGGAAACAACAGTTTACATCCATAGAAAAAGGTATAGATTTATTTTTACAATGGTATTTAAAATATTATAAAATCTCTAACAGATAATAACAATTCTAGTCTTATATGAAAAAAGTTTTAATTGGTTCACAAACATGGGCATGGGGACCTGCTTCAAAGGCTGAAGCAATAGGTGAAATCATGCGAAAAAACTATAACTGTCAAGTAGATTTTTACGGAGATCAAATTTCATACGATTTTTGCTTTAAAGCTGGCACTTTTAATGGATGTTTTTTATTGAATAGTGAATATGATTTTGTATCTATACCATTCGAAAAATATGATTTTGTGATATCAGTAATGAACCCTTTTTTAGCTGTTGCAGCATCAAAAGCAAATAAAAAAGTTTTCTGGGTAGATAGCATGTCTTGGATATGGAATTGGCACAACTACGACATACTAGAAAAACAATATGCTGAAATAATAGACAAACCTATTAATGAAGTGTTGTCTTATATGAAAGATATGCCTGGTTATGATTGTAAGATTTTTGGTCTAATCAGTTCCACTAAAATATTTATCCAAGGGAATTACTATGAAGCAAAGAATAATAATCCCAAAATAGAATATGTAGGTGCTGTTATAAATGATAATTTTATTTCGCAAGAAGAAAGAAATAATATTATAATCACTCTTAGTGGGCAATTATGTCCGTACATGGATGTAAAACATGCGATAAAGCATGCAAATAACACTCAAAAATGGTTAAAACCAATTATTGATAAATACAAGAATCAATATACTATCTATGTGGTTGGTAATGAGGTGGTTTTGAATGATATCGAGAAAGAAGATGGGATTATCTATACTCAATTAAGTCATTCTGAGTTCTTAAATAAACTCAATAGTTGTCATGTATTATTTTGCCCTTGCGGCTTCACAACAGTTTATGAAGCTGCTGCATATCATGTTCCTATGGTCTTTTTACCTGAGACTCACGATGGTAATGCGTATGAATTCTTATTAATCACCAAGAACGCAACCCCTGATGAACTAAAAAATGTTTTTCCACACCTTTTATTAGACGTTGATTCTAAAAATACTGATAATATAGAAGATGGAGATAGTATTGTTGAAAAACTAAATCATTTATATTGGCAATTGGAGCATGATATGGATTTTAGAAAACAGTATCATGCAAGGATTATGCATAGTTTAGAAATTGTTGAAAAAACACCGAATCTTGCAGATTTACAAAAAGATATTATCAATAGGACAATAGCAACAGAAGGGGCCATAAACTATATAATAGATACGATATTAAATATCTATGAATAAAGTACTCATTCTAACGGAATTTTTTCCACCTAATAATAGTGGAGTTTCTCAATCTGTAAAACGATTGTTTGATTTGTTGCAACATCACCATCATAGTAATATATCTGTTGCTGTCATTGAACCTCTTACAGATGCATATTATTATCCACAATTTTGGGATGAGAGGATAAATAATATAACTATTTGGCATATAAATGTTGGCAAAAACAGGCCATTGAGCACTCCAGAAGATATACGAGTGAGTGAATATATGCTCAAAGAAATTGTACTAACCAATTCTATTGATATTATACACGCATATAATATTTTTAATGCTGGTTATATAGCATATCGACTATATGTACAATGCAATATTCCGTATATCCTATCTATTCGTGGAAATGATTTAACTAGAAGACTCTATAATTATCCAGACTTATTTGCACAAACTTTAATTATAAACAATGCCAGAATTATAACATGTGTCAATGGGTTTCTACAAAAATGTTTGATACAAAATTTCCCAGATGTAATAGATAAAACGCGAGTTATATATAATTCTATTCTGCCTGAAAAGTCATGGATGGATTATTTAAGTAAGAGAGGAGAATTAAAGAAAGAGTATAATGTAAATAATAAATTTGTATTTGCTTATATAGGCGAAGTAAAAGAGAAGAAACAGACAATGATGTTAATAGATGCTTTTATGCATTTTAACAAACAGTATAAAGATACAAAATTGTATATTGTTGGCTATGTGTATCAAGAAGAGCAATCATTATTGAGTAAGTTACTTAAATTATGTGCCGATATCGTATATGTTCCAAAAGTAACACATGAAGAAGTTGGTAAATTTTTTGCAATAGCGGATGCATTCGTACAGATATCATATGATGATGGGCTACCGAATACATTGTTAGAAGCCATGTATATGCAAGTGCCGATTGTTACTAGTTCCATTTTTTCGGATTTTTTGTCTAATGGTCAAACTGCATTATTAACTAATCCTTTTTCTAAGAAAGAGTTATTGAATAATCTTTCTATGGTATATTTAGATTCACATTTAAGAAAGAAATTAGTATTTTCATCGCAAAAACTAATCCAAGACATATTGTCTACACAAAAAGAATATTTGTCATATATTGCAACCTATGAGGAAATCCAATGAGAAATATCGTTTAATGTTTTATACTCATGATGGAGCTGGGCTCGGACATCTTACTAGAATCTCAAGAATCGCAAAATCTTTTTTTTCTAAAAATCAAGTTGAGTGTTTAATTGTAAGTGGTTTTAGAGAGATGAGTTTTGTTGTAAATAAGAATTTGCTTATTTGCAAATTGCCATCACGAGATACTATGATTGAAGAGCGGGCTAATTATTGGGGACAACATTCTTTTATTGATATTGATCCACCAATGGTATACCAATGGAGACAGTGTGATATGGAGTTTCTATTTGAAATGTACAAACCAGATGCTTTTTTCATAGATTATTATATATTGGGGAAACGCGATGAATTATCTAACATTGTAAAAAAGTATTATGCTTCAACATTTTTTTATTACATTAATCGAGGAATAATCGGTTGTGAGGCGTCCGTAAAAAATCAAGTTCTTACTGAGAAAAATTGCCTATACTTGGACAAGTATTTCAAACGAATCTTTTTAACCAATGATCAAACTATTTTTAATTTTATTACGTCGTATCAATTATCTCAAGAAATTAAAAAGAAGTGTCATAATGTAGGATATATTAGTCATTATATACCAAAACAAGAACGTGAACTTACGAGAAAATTAAGAAATTTAAATAGTAATGTATGGATTGTATGTACTGCTGGTGGTGGGAAATTAGGAGAATGTTTTATAGAACAAATGGTACGCCTTGCATCAGATATACCCAACGCGGATTTTGATATTATTGCAGGACCAAGAAATTCAATTCTCCCTCCGCAAAAACTTTCTAACAATTGCCGGTATCATGTCCACATGAATAATCTTCCTAATTTTATTGCAGCTGCAGATATCTGCATAACCACAGGTGGATATAACACAATAACAGAAGCCATGTCCAATGATACTGCTTTATTAATTCAACCTTCACAACTTGAGAAAGAAGATGAACAATATTTTCATGCGCTCTTATTGTCCCAAAAAATACAAGCAGATATTTTAATTAGAGATGAAGAAGATTTGAAGAGAAAAATACATACATTAATAGAACAAAAAGTTTCTGTAGACTATACTCAAATAGATATGAATGGTTTGGCTACAATAAAACAAATGGTTCTGAGTGATTTAAAAAATAAACTATGATTTATGCGCTACATGGAATAGTCGTGTCAAAATCAGACACCACAATGGGACATCGTAATTTGGTGCAGAAAGATAAGCTAAAGTCATTTATTCTTCGCAATAAAGACAATATAGGAACAATTGAAGATGTGATTAAACATAAAAAATCGATGGCATTTACAATTGATGACGGAACTAAGGCTTCTCTTGAGTGCGCTCAATTGTTTGCGAACCTAAATGTCCCTTGTATATGGTTTGTAAATGGAAAAAATATAGCAAATGATATGCCTTATTCATTTGCATATTTAAATGAAATCATGGAAAGATGCCATGATAAAATTCTGTTTTGTGATAAAATGATAGTTTTCCATGATTTCCATAATAAAAAACGAATTAGAAAAGAAATAAAAGAATTCATGCATCAATATCTTTATTCAGAAGAATCAAGGATTAATTTTTTACGCGATTTGATAATAAAAAATAATATTACAAACTTTTCTATCCCGATGTATGCCCAGCAAATCAATATGAATGATATACTAGATTTAAAAGGTACTTCTGTCTTGATTCAAAATCATCTATGGGAACACAACTTTACAGACATTGAAGATGTTGAATCACTCAAAGCTAACATTACGCAGGGGGCGGAGTGGCTACAGAATTATTTTGATTACCCGATAGATAAACATGCACTTCCTTATGGATTGTATTCTAAGAATCTAAAAGACTGGTCAGCAAATGGAATAATTTTTCTACTAGACAATAATTACAATGCAGGTAAAATCTTGTCTAATGTGTATAATCGACAACCTTTAAAATTATGAGATGCCATATTTTAACAAATAGAATAGCACCATACTATCTAGGAGGATTAGAGTCTTCAATTTTAAGGATTGCTAATGCATTGAGTGTAGATCATGAAGTATTTATCTATATCACAGAGAGAATAGATCCCTCAATAAACACACAAACAAGTGATAAGATTCACTATATCAGATTATTTGAATCAATACAAGAACTATTAGAACCGATAGAAAATGAGTATAAAAGAGACATGCTATATTTTAGAACAGTATATCATGTTATGTTGAATACTCTATTTGATTTATCTGTAACTAGAGAAAACGACATCTTATTTTCATTTTACATATCTTCCTTTGGTTTTATACAACAGAGGTTAGCTGATACACTAACTTTAAAACATGTTGCTTTTGTCAGAGGGAGTGATTACTCTATGGATATGCATATTCCTAGTAAGATGACTAGTATCCAATATGTATGTAATAATTGTTCTATAATTGTCGTAAGTAATGCAGATCAAATAAATAATTTAATGTCCGTGTTTAAAATAAAAAAGGAAAAATTTCGTCTCTGTTATAATCCCGTAGAATATATGGATTTCAACCTCTCCCCAAAAAAAGACAAATACAACAAAACCTTATTCGTAAGTGACGTAGGTTATTCATGGAAAAAGGGAACTCACATATTATTCAAAGCTTTTGAAAAGTTATATGAAACAATCGGTGATAGATGTAAATTATACATATGTGGTTCCATTTGTGATACAGAAAGGGGATATTGGGGGAATGAAATGCGGCGATTAACAGCTAAGTATCCCCAAAATATAATAGTTGATAACTATAATGAGCATTTTTTAGAATCTTGTACAAAGTCATCTATATATGTATTCCCGTCATTGGCGGAAGGATGTTCAAATGCTTTGTTGAAGGCTTTGGTACAGGACATGACTATTATATCTACTAAAACAGGATTCCTTCTAGATTTTCATAAAGAACTTGATGGCGTTTATATTATTAAACCTGCTAATGTTGATGAATTGTATCAAGCAATGTATAACTGCATGAATGTTTCATCTAAAGGCAATTATAAAGAAAGAATCAATTTTATAAAGCAAATGTTTTCAGTGGCAAGAGAAAGAGAAACTTTAAAAGAAATAGTAAACAGTATATGAGAAAGCGTTTATTATTTTATGTGAGAAAAGGTCATGGACTTGGACATTTAAAGAGAATGTCTAGAATAGCAGAAAATTTATCTGCTAATTACTCCTGTCTATTTATAAGTGGGCATCGAGAAATGAGTTGGATGGTACCAAAATCATGTGAATACTATCAAATTCCGTTTAGCGATACTATTGATAGAGAAAAATTCATTATGCATATACATAATATGTATTGTCCCGATGCAATTTTCTTTGATCATAGTTTAAATGGTAATGATGGAGACATACACACACTATTAGAACAATCAAAAGCACAGAAATTTTTAATACTAAGAGGAGTTCTTGATAGCCCCAAAAAATTGGATGAGATATATTATAATCCTTCTTCATTAAATTATTTAAATAATAAAATAGACCATATATTCGTAGCATGTGATGAAAAAATAGAAGATGTAACTAATTACAAATTTCTAGATAGAACGACATTAAATCGGACCTCATACATTGGATATGTAGCACCGAATTTTTCTCCAGAAAGGATGTCCAATTATAGAAATTCTAAAATAACAAATCACAACTTGTATGTAGTTTCTACTCCTGGAGGCGGATTCAAAAATTATGCTCTACTAAATGCAAGTATAGATTTAGCACAGAAGCACATAAATACACAATGGGATATTATATATGGACCTAAAAATAACAAAACAAATCTCTTCTATCCATATGATTCTATTTCTATGGAGAACATGAACATATGTATGTATTCATCAGAAACAGACCTAATGAATGCTTCGGCTGATGTATTAATAACACGTGGAGGATATAATAATTTAATAGAAGGAATTTATGGCTCTACTTATGTGATTTGCAAACCAATGGGACCAAAAGACGATGAACAATATATTCATGCAACTAGGTTAGCTAGATATTATGACAAATTAAAAGTTGTTAATAATATAAAGGAAGTAAAAACATATTTTGAAGAGCTAGTTCATAAAAAAAATGTACAATCCAATACAAAGAATACTTTGAATATGGATGGATTGAAGAATTTATCAGAACAATTAATTAATATTATATAATTCCAATATAATTTATATATTTAAGGCAAGCATGAAAGGAATAGAAGATAATTATTATAGGAAAACAAGAGATATAGAAGATAAGTATGTTATTGATTTTCTTCAAGATACTTATGGCAATCACACATATGATTTGTTGGAAGTTGGATCTGGAATTGGGCGTTTTGCAATGAAAATCAAAGAGCACACAAACGCCATTATCTCTTGTGTAGAAAAAAATGCAGAGTTAGGAAATATAACACTTGAGGCTGGCATCTGTACATACATAGTTGATATAACAGAAATAAAATTAGATGATAATAGTTTTGATATTATTCACTGCTCGCATCTTATTGAACATTTAGGATTTCCGCAAATTGTAGATACATTAGATTGTTTATATAAAATGTTAAAACCCAATGGTTATTTGATACTTCGTTCTCCATTGCCAAGTAACAAATTCTATTTTGATATTGACCATATTCGTCCTTATCCACCTCAAGCCATAATGGCATATTTTAATAATAAAGAACAGCAACGTAGATCTGCAAACCCTATTGATTTTAAACAACTTCGATTGCGGAAACAGGCATGGATCCCATTCCCGTATGCAATAAGTGGGTTAAAATATCAAATCAATCGTTTAATGATGTTTTTATGGACTTATGTTCGCTTCCCACAATCTTCTCCTAATGGTTATACTTTAATACTCAAAAAATATGGAATATAAAATAAGTAAATTTATCTATCTAAAAGGATACAAGAAACTACTCAATGATTTAACAGGGGATTTAATGCACATGAATCAAGATCAATTTCAAGTGTATCAGTTAATTAGTTCCCAGCAAGAGATCCCTGAAGAACTAAGCGAAACTTTTGAAGAAATGGTACAAATGGAAATTTTTGTTCCAAAATTGCAAAATGAAATATCAAAATATAATATACTCAAGTTAGATATAGATGTCAATACTCATTGCAACGCATCTTGTGTATATTGTCCTCAAAGTACGCATAAAAGAGGTGTTAAAATAATGCCATACAATCTATTTACTCAAATTATAGATAAATTTGATAATTATGATTTAAAATGGGTTGCATTGCATATTTATGGAGAACCATTATTAGACCCATTATATAGAAAAAGAGTCGAATATCTGCATAGCAAGGGAAAACGTTTACATTTTTTCACCAATGGGAGTTTAATGACGAAAGATCTTGTGGATTTTTTAAAAGATAAAAACATTTATGGGGCAATGTTTAATTTCCCCTCAATTAATTGTGAAGAATGGAAGTTTTTCACAAAATTAACAGATAAGCACTTTCAAAGAGCAAAAGAAGGGATTGAGTATTTTATACAAACATTTTCAGATAAATTGGAGCACCTGGAAATTGTTGTGAATGGTAACACCTCCAATCATCAACAACGAACTTTAGCTATACAAGAACATTTCAGTAAATTCGGTAACGTTGTTGTTAGTGGATGGGACTCAAATTCGCGAGCTGGAAATTTAGAAAATGAATATGTACAATCTGTCG
>Ga0233379_1000109_pt1 | contig 11403 bp, 7 predicted proteins | sample ElkDunMinimDraft_8_FD_180679 | JGI IMG/M metagenome (GOLD analysis project Ga0233379, IMG submission 180679) | Fecal eukaryotic communites from dung pellets of Tule Elk in California, USA - Elk Dung F1 | ecosystem: Host-associated > Mammals > Digestive system > Large intestine > Fecal | place...
CTTCTCCGCTGGCGTTTTTTAGGGCTTCTTCGCCTCGCTGGATATAGCCATAGCCCGTTTCAGGACGGGTGGGCTTCATTCCTAAAGTAAGCAGTGCGTCGTGGTCTTGAATGAAGTTGAAGCCTTGTTCGATGGTTAGACGGAATTGGTCCTCTTGCAGGATTAGGTGATCGCTTGGTGCAACTACAATGTTGATGCTCTCGGTACTATTGGCTTTGTTGCTCAAACGCCTCATCGCCTCGATTCTTGCGGCAGCATAAGCAATACAAGGGGCCGTGTTTCGGCGAGCAGGCTCGCATAGCACTTGCTCGGCGCGCAAGTCGGGAATCTGCGCTAACACCTCTTCGCGATACAATACATTCGTGACAATGAGGATGTTCTCAATAGGTACAATAGGTCGAAAACGATCTACTGTCATTTGCAATAGGCTACGCCCTGTGCCAAAAAAGTCTAAGAATTGTTTTGGTTTGTGATTTCTGCTGAATGGCCAGAAGCGGCTACCCACTCCTCCAGCCATAATAACACAATAATTGTTCTCTGTCATGGTATATATGAATGTTTATTATTATCACTTTCTGCTTCTCAAAGTAAGCGAACCTTAATCAGCCTGCAAAGATACTACTTTTTTTTTATATACGCAAGCGCGTGAACGCAAAAAGTGCATTTTTTTAGGTTTATTGTATTCTGTAGGGTATGCTTTTCCCATAGGAGTCCTTACTTTGGGGTATTCATGGGATATTCGCGGAGTATTCGGGGAGTATTCACGGGGTATTCATATGTATCGGTTATGTGTCGGAACATACTCGGAGTTTGGAGGGTTTTCGACAACTTAGTTGAAAGGCAATAGATCATAAAGGACGATTTTTTTATAACGACAACACCGACAAATTGCGCGGCAATCAACTCCCTGCCGCGCTCAAGGAATATCATGTAAGTGTCAACTGATATATAAGTCCCAAATTATTTTACTACACTGCTAGTCATTCAAAACGAGAAATATTCATAAAAAACAAAAATTATACACAATTAAACCAAAATTACCAAAAATTATTTTTAACAGTGAATAGAGTTAATTAAATGGTATGTCAATCCCTAAAAAAATACCAAAATTTTGAAGTTGTAAATAGTTTGCAATCTCAAATCGTTGCGTGCGAATTTTATCCGTAACTAACTGAAATTCAGTAAGTAGGAGCGGGATTTGTGGATTTGCGGTGGATAATAGCTGTGTAAAATATTGAAAAAAGTGGCTTAAATATTTGGTCAGTTCGCAAAAAAACACTACCTTTGCAGTCGATTTCGAGCCGCGATGGTGGAATCGGTAGACACGAAGGACTTAAAATCCTTTGGCCAGTGATGGCTGTGCGGGTTCAAGTCCCGCTCGCGGTACTGAAAGAAAAGGCAGAATCTCATTGAGTTACTCAAATGGGATTTTGCTTTTTTTTAGACAATGTGTTGTCTGTTTTGGAGTGGCAGGGTTGTACCTTCGGACGCCGCCTTGCTGTCGCAATTCCCCCGAAAGTACATTCGCAAAATGCAGACTATACTCCAGTTAACGAGCAATATTTTTGAAAATAGGGTTACACCTTTTGCAAGACAATCCTACTTACCCATTTGTGAGTAAACCCCCAATGAGCAGTAGGATTGTCTTGCAGATAGATAAAATCTATCCTATTTTCAAAAATATTGCTCGCTTTACTTGCGTATGTGCATTTTTTGTTGTACCTTTGCGCCCAAATTGGCTAAAACGAACTTTTATGTATTACACTTATAGTGTACCATAGCGAAAACGATGGTCACTTTTATAAATTCAACATTTAGGAAGAATGACCATAGTGAATTAAGTATTAACATTTTTATGTGCTTTTGAATTTTTATCGGTATATTGCTGATTGTCAGTTTGTCACAATGCCCGCATTGCTCCAAACCTCCGCACAGCAATCTCCTCAATAAAAACCTCAAAATCATCATAAATCAATATATCAAAGTGACCAAATGCAGAAATCGGATTTTATCATTGAGGTAAATCATGTGTCCAAACAATTTGAGGACGGTAAATTTGCCTTGGACGATGTGAGTCTTCAAATCAAGAAAGGCGAGTTCGTAACTATCCTGGGTCCATCGGGTTGCGGAAAGACTACCTTGCTTCGTTGTATAGCAGGTTTTCAAGTGGCAACAGAGGGTGATATTTTGCTGAACGGCGAAGATGTGACCACGATGCCTCCGCACTTGCGCGATGTGAATACGGTATTCCAGAAATACGCGTTGTTCCCCCACTTGAATGTATTTGACAATGTGGCTTTCGGATTGAAACTGAAGAAAGAAGATAAGAAAGTCATTGAGAAGAAGGTGAAGCAAGCGCTGAAGACTGTGGGCATGACCGACTATGAGTACCGCGATGTGGATAGTCTGAGTGGCGGTCAGCAACAGCGTGTGGCGATTGCGCGTGCAATTATCAATGAGCCAGAAGTGTTGCTGCTGGATGAGCCATTGGCTGCGCTCGACCTCAAGATGCGCAAAGACATGCAGATGGAGCTTCGTGCGATGCACAAGAAGTTGGGTATTACCTTTATCTATGTGACACACGACCAGGAAGAGGCATTGACCTTGAGTGACCGTGTGGTGGTGATGCGCGAAGGAAAGATTCAGCAGATTGGTACACCTACGGATGTGTATAACGAGCCACAAAACTGCTTTGTTGCCGATTTTATCGGAGAAAGTAACATCTTGGATGCCACTATGGTGAAAGATAAAATGGTAAACTTCTGCGAGCATGACTTTGAGTGTGTGGACAAAGGTTTTGGCGAGGATACCGAAGTGGATGTGGTGGTGAGACCTGAGGATATTTATATTGGGCGATTAGGCGATGAGGCGAAAGGCAAAGAGGCGAAAAGCAAGGACAGTCCATGGCAGTTGCATGGCGAGGTACAGAGTTGTATCTTCAAGGGTGTGCACTATGAGATGACCGTGCTGACTGATGAGGAGTATGAGTTGATGATTCAAGATTATCATGCCTTTGAGCCAGGCACGAAAGTTGGACTGCTGGTAAAGCCTGAAGATATACAGGTAATGAAGAAAGAGCGATTGTGCAACACTTTCGATGGCGAGGTGCTGGAGGATAATCGTGTGCGCTTCTTGGACGAGGAATGGGATATCCCAGAGCGTGTGGCAGAGCGATTCGAAGTAGGTGAAGAAGTGGAAGTAGAAGTGGACTTCAACCGCGTGAATCTGCAAGACGATGAGGAAGATGGTGTGTTGTGCGGCGAGGTATATTTCATCTTGTACAAGGGCGATCACTATCACTTGACCGTTCGCACGGACGATGGCGATGATATCTTTGTAGATACCAACGATGTGTGGGACGATGGTGACCGCGTAGGTATTCGCGTGGCGCCAAGTTATATTCGATTGTATAAGAAGAGCCAAGAACAAGGAACAAAGAACCAAGACTAATTTGTTTAGTGAACGCCCTATGGGCTACTGTTTAGAGTTTAGAGATGAAAAATAGTAAATTAAGAATGGTGTTTCAGTCGCGTAGTACATGGGCATGGCCTTATGCGCTGTTTATGCTATGCTTGGTGATTTTGCCATTGGTGCTGATTGGCGTGTATGCCTTTACGGATGCTGATGGTAGCTTTACGATACAGAACTTTGTGAGTTTCTTCACCAAGTCGGAGGCGATAAACACCTTCATCTATTCGCTGGCTATTGCGCTGATTACTACCATCATTTGTCTGCTATTGGGTTATCCCGCAGCATATATCATGGCGATGGCAGACTTCAAGACACCGCAGGTGATGGCGATGTTGTTTATTCTGCCGATGTGGATCAACTTCCTATTGCGCACAATTGCGACGGTAGAGTTATTCCGTATGTTCGGTTTGCCGCTGGGCGAAGGAGCGTTGCTGTTTGGTATGGTGTATGACTTCTTGCCATTCATGATCTACCCAATCTACAACACCCTGCAAAAGATGGACACCAGTTTGATTGAAGCTGCGCACGACTTGGGCGCAAAGCGTCATCAAGTATTCTTGAAAGTAACATTGCCACTATCGGTGCCAGGTATCTATTCGGGTATTGTGATGGTGTTTATGCCAACTGTTTCGACTTTCGCTATTGCGGAGTTGCTGACCCATAACAAGGTGACTTTGTTCGGTTCGCTGATCCAACGCTGCTTCGGCGAAGGCGGTATAGCGATGTGGAACTATGGCGCAGCATTGTCGTTGATTATGCTGATAATCATCGGATTGACCAGTTTCTTTGGAGGCGATAAGGAGGATATCAATCGTTGAGAGGAGCTTCGCTAGAGGTTAGAGGTTAAAGGTTAGAGGTTAAAGGTTAAAGGCAAGGATATATGTTTGAAAATTATAAGAAATCGAAGATTGAGCAGCGAGGATTGGGATCGCGCATAGCAGCACAAGCATATTTGTGGTTGCTATTGGTGGTGTTGTATGCCCCTATCCTGCTCATTATCATATTCTCATTTACCCAGAGCAAGGTATTTGGCAACTGGACAGGGTTCACTTTTGGTTTGTATGAGAACCTGTTTACTGGTTACGATGCGGTGGCACAGGTGAAAGTGGATCCCAACTTGTACCGTGCGATATTCTTCACGGTGGTGATTGCATTGTCATCTGCATTAATCTCTACCGTATTGGGGACATTGGCTGCGATAGGTATCTATCATATGCGCAATCGCGATCGCAAGATTCTCACTTTTATGAACAGTATCCCGATGATCAACCCCGATATTCTGACGGGTATCAGTTTGTTCTTGCTATTCGTATTCTTGGGCATTAGTCGCGGCTTGGGTACTGTGATTGCCGCACATGTGGTATTCTGTACGCCATATGTAGTGCTGAGCGTAATGCCACGATTGACGAAGATGAATCCAAATATCTACGAAGCGGCGTTGGACTTGGGTGCTACTCCTTTCCAAGCATTGCGCAAAGTGATGATGCCAGAGTTGTGGCCAGGAATGATTAGCGGATTTATCTTAAGTTTGACTTTGAGTATTGATGACTTCGGTGTAACCTACTTTACGAAGGGCAGTAGCGGTTTGGAAACCCTATCTACCTTCATCTATGCCGATGCGCGTAAGGGCGGTTTGACACCTGAGTTGAGACCACTCTTCTCCTTGATTTTCTTGACCATCTTGGTCTTGCTGATAATAATGAATATACGAACCCATAAACAACAAAACAAAACGAAATGAAAAAGTTCTTTTTTGCTGTAGCCGCTTTGGTGCTACCCTGTGTATTGGTATCTAACGCTTTTGCTGCTGACCGCGAGCACACGCTGAAAGTGTATAACTGGGCAGACTATATTGACATGAATGTGCTCAATGGTTTCCCTGCGTGGTACTATGAGCAAACAGGCGAACAAGTAGAAGTTCTATACCAGACATTCGACATTAATGAGTCGATGCTTACCGAGATTGAGGTGGGTCACGAGGACTACGATGTGATTTGTCCTTCGGAGTACATCATTGAGCGTATGTTGCGCAATAAGTTGCTACAACCTATCAACAAGGATTTTGGCAATACGCCCGACTATACGAAATTGGTATCACCTTTCTCAGTAGATAAATTCCAACAGATGGCACCCGACAGCAGTGTGTGCGTGGCAGACTACACTGTAGGCTATATGTGGGGTACAACAGGTATCTTGTACAATACAGCATTGGTGAATAAGGAGGAGATTCTCTCTTTGGGCGGTTTGCAAAACCCTAAGTTTGCTGGCAAGGTATTTATGAAAGATGCCTTCCGCGACATTTACTCGGTTGTCGTGTTGTATGCTTACCGCGAGGAGATTGCTCGTGGTGAAGTGAGCCGTGATGAGTTGGTTGCCAATGTGACGGATGATCGCATCCAACGCGTGGAAGAATTCTTGACCAGCATGAAGAACAACATCGCTGGCTGGGAAGTGGACTTTGGTAAAGAAGAAATGACCAAGGGTAAAGCGTGGCTCAACCTCAGCTGGTCAGGCGATGCACAATGGGCAATTGATGAAGCTGCTGAAGTGGGTGTAAACCTTGAATATTTCGTGCCACAAGAAGGTAGCAATGTGTGGTTCGACGGCTGGTGTATTCCAGTATATGCAAAGAACACCAAAGCAGCAAGCTACTTTATCAACTATATGTGTATGCCTGAGAACGCCATCTTGAACATGGAGGAGATAGGCTATGTGAGCGTGGTGGCAGACTCTACTATTCTTGCATGGGCAAACGATGAGGAGATTGAAGCGACCTCCGACCTAACCTATTTCTTTGGCGAAGGTGCAGAGGCAGTGCATGCGAATCATGTGTTCTATCCTGACCAAACAGTCATTGAGCGTTGCGCATTGATGCATGACTGCGGCGACAAGACCGAAGACATGTTGGCGATGTGGTCGCGCGTGAAAGGCGATAACCTGAGTATGGGATTGGTGATATTCATTCTTGTTGTACTCGCACTTATCGTGGTTGTATTTGTCATTCAAGCCATCAACCGCAAACGCCAACGCGAATTGCAACGCAAAAAACGCAATCGCAGGAGATAATTACTGCTATTGCACAATAGTCAATACAATAACCGCACAATAGGTGTGCTATATGTAATGAAACGAGTAGTTATTTATATTATAGGTGTTTTTTTGAGTACAACGCATGTTTGTGCCCAAGATTACGAACAAGCATTCCGTGATCTGCAACAGCAGTTTCAGGAGCGTACAAAGGTGGTGTCTTCGGACATTAAGTCCTATATGGAAGCGTACCCTTATACGCCATATAGCGATGAGGTTTATTTGATGGAAGGTGTGTTGCATGCCGAGAAAAAGAAGTACAAACAGGCAAATCGTTCTTTCGCTAAGGTTAATCCTAAGAACCTATCGCGCGATTCACAGCCAATGTTGTATTTTTATTGGGGATACACGCTACTGCAACAAAAGAACTATGAGCGTGCATTGTCTCATTTCTTGCGGCTGAAAAACAAGCAGTCTTTATACACACCTCATGCACGCTATTATGCGGGTTATTGTTACTATTGTGCGAAAGACTTTCCAAGTGCATTGGCGGAGTTTTTGGCTGTGGAGCAATTGGGCGGTTATCAGCAGATAGCACCTTATTATATCATTCAGATAGAATACGCTCAGGGCGAATATGAAAAGGTATATGAGCGTGCTAATCATTTGTTGGAGGCATTTCCTGAGAATCAAAATAACTACGAATTGCATCGTATGTTGGGCGAAATGTATTACCAAGATGGTGCTTATGATAAAGCCATTGAGCACCTCACTGCTTACCACCAACATAGCAACGAACTAAAGAGAGAACCGCTCCGTAATGATATTTATTTGCTGGGTGTTGCCAACTATAAAGTGGGAAAATATCAAGAGGCAGTTCAACAACTCAAAACCGTCAAAGAACAAAAAGATTCCATTTCGGAAAGCGGTTACTTGCATTTGGGACATAGTTATCTGCGCATAGGTGATGAAGAGAATGCTAAGTTGGCATATGCCGCCGCTATACGACTCAATATCAATCCTCAATTGCGCGAGGAAGCCATGTACAACTATGTGCAAATTACCTATTTGCAAGGTTCTGCATTGGGTGAGAGTATTACAGCTTTTCAAGAGTTCTTGCGCGAATATCCCAATACGAAATATGCCAACAAAGTGTATGCTCTCATGGCTGACATGTACATGAACAGCAAAAATTATCAAGCGGCATATGAAGCGTTGGCAGCGGTGAAACAACCCGATGAGAAAATGCGCGAAACGATGCAGTATTTGCGTTATCAGATGGGTATAGATGCTTTCTTGCGTGGAAATATGCACGAGAGCATAAAGTGGATGACACAAGTGATCGACAACGAGAAAAGCACCTCAGAATACAAAACCGATGCGTATTTTGTGCGTGCGGAAAGTAAATACCGTCAGTCTAAGTATTCGGAGTGTTTGGAAGACCTGAATATCTTCAACAAACAATCTAATGCGAACAAGTCTAACAACTATGTGGCGGCACTCTATCTGAAAGGATATGCCTATTTCAATCAACATATATTAAAACAAGCAGAGCATATTTTCCGTCAGTATATAGAAAAAGCAGACACCAAGCAAACAACCTATTCTGATGCACTTAATCGCTTGGGCGATTGTCAATTCAATAGCCGTCAGTTTGCAGATGCGATTGACACTTATGATCGTGTTGTTCAACTCTCCAATTACGGTGTAGATTATGCGCTTTTCCAGAAGGGATATGCATTAGGTCTTCTTCACCGATACAAGGAAAAGATTCAAACATTGGAACGCTTATCAACTCGTTATCCTCGTTCTGATTATGCCGATGATGCATTGTATGAGACAGCTCGTGCACACTTGCAATTGGATCAAAACGACGAGGCGATAAGTGTATATACGCGTCTTATCGGTCAGTATCCGCGCAGTAACAAAGCTTCAAAGGCGGCTCTTGAATTGGGTATGACTTATCGCACTCTGCATCAATATGATAAAGCGATTGCAGCCTTCAAGAGTACCATTGAGAAGTATGCGGGTAGCGAGGATGCTTATAGTGCATTGGAAAACTTAGAGCAAGTGTATGTTGAAACGAATAAGATTAAGGATTACCTTGCTTACACAAAGACGCTTAATAAGATAAATATGCATACCTCTACGCAAGAGGATTCGTTGGTATATGTGACAGCCGAATTGCAATATATTATGGGCAATTATGAGCAAGCAGCAGCAGGTTTGAGCACCTATCTCACTTCCTTCTGTCCACAAGGACGCTATTGCATAACAGCGCAATACTATGCGGCAAATTGTTTCTATCAGTTGCGTCAATATGATAGCGCGATTGAGCAATATAGCGCGTTGGCAGATGTGGATGGTAATCCGCATATCGAAGAGGCGTGCATGCGCGTAGCAGAGCTTACTTATGACAAAGCAGAGTATCGTACGGCACACTACTATTTCCAGCGAATGTTGCAATATGCGTCCTCTTCGCATAATCGTACAACAGCCCTCTTGGGTATGTTGCGATGCAGCCAATATGAGGATGGTTTGATGGATGTGGTGGCTGTTGCAACCCAGTTGCTTGAGCAAACGGATATTACTGATGTGATTCGACAAGAGGCTCTTTATTGTCGTGCTAAGGCTCACTTGAAAGAGAAACAATATGGCTTGGCAGTGGTGGATTTGACGCCATTGTCCAAAGAAGTGCGTACAGCAATGGGGGCAGAAGCCAAATATCAATTGGCACATGCGTATTTCCAGTTGGGGTCCATTGAACTGGCGGAACAAGAGGTGATGTCGTTTACACAAATGCAGACTTCGCAACAGTATTGGTTGGCTAAGAGTCTGATTTTACTTGCAGATATTAATATCCAGCGCAATGACATTTTCCAAGCGAAGCAATACCTGTTAGCATTGCAAACGAACTATCGACAAGACGATGATATACAGTCGATTATCGCTGAGAAATTGGTTGCTTTGGAAGAAATGAGTATACATGAGGATGTGACTGAAATAGAGGAGGATACATTATGAGAAAGCCTGTTGCAATGAATAGAAAAATGCTGTTCTGTCTTATCGCGTTGTGGTTGATAAGCAATAACCAATTATTGATGGGCCAAAGTGATTCGACCCTTAGTCGTGTCGTGACTGTGGAGCGCGATTTTCAACCAGTCATACAAAGCGCAGGTAAAATCAATCAGCAGCCAGCTGTTATAACCCACGATATTCAGTTGAATCCTGTGATTTATTCCACATATTCGACCCCGCTGACTATCGGTAATAATGTCAGTCTTTTGCCTGCTTCTGAGACGCAATTCTTGCCACAGGCTCCCCTACAAGGACAAATTGAAGCAGCAGGTGGTTACCGAAATACGCATTTTTTGTTTGGTTACCAAATTCATCACAAGAAAAAAATGTCCCTTGACCTCTATGCCAACCACGATGCGTATTGGGGGGAAGATGCACTTTCTCAATCTAAACTGGGCATGGTAGTTACCCGCCATTTCTCTGGTGCAGACTTGTATTTTGGAGTACAAGGAAACAACGATTATAGCACTTATCCCTTGTTGGGCAGTCTAACACTTTGGAACGCTAATGCCAAGATTGGAGTGCGCTCCACGGGGAAATCTGCTGTCCAATATGTAATACAAACTGGATACAATGCCTTTGCAGAGCGCGAAACATTTGAACATAGCGTCCAATCGCAAGTAGATGTATGGTGGACTAACACGCAACATAGCGCAGGACTCAACGCATATGTGCAAAACAACTTCTATACCACATCTTTAAATGGTCTTAAGTTGCCTACTCCACGGCACAATATTCGCATAGAACCGTTTTACGAATATAAAAGTCAACACATACGCTTGCATGCGGGTGTGAATATTGACATGAATATTGGCACAGGCAAACTGCTAAGTAATGTAGAGAACCTGAGTTTTGCACCATCGCCAAATGTTCGATTCGAATGGAATATGATGGATAACATATTCCATGTGTATGCCAATGCTACGGGACATTACGGACTCGGCACATGGCAAGAATACATGGGGTACAACCGCTATTTACACTTGCGACAAGGTTTTGCATGGCAGGCTCCACGAGATTATACGCCTGTAGATGCGCAGGTTGGATTCAAAATCCGCCCTATTAAAACACTACTCATTGATGTCTATGGTGGATACGCCTATATGCATAGTGCTTGCAACATGCGTGCTGTCATGGATAGAGGTGCTTTAGATTATCAACTATGGCAAAGCCAACATCAACGATGGAAAGTAGGTGCTAATCTTCATTACCACTATCGCGATATTATCGAACTGAATATGGGAGGAAACTATTATTTCTACCAACAAGATCCTATTCCTTCCATGGACCCTACTGAACCTTATTTCCAAGAGAATCGCGTCAAAGGAACGAATGTTTTTGACCGCCCTAATTGGGATGCCTATGCCCGTTTAGATATACATATTGACTCTAAATGGAGTGTATATTCGGAGAATTATTTTGCAGGTAGTAGAATGGCTTTTGTGCAGAAATATCCTGACGGCGCTACTGCAATAACTCTCGCCCCAATCATTTCGCTCAATATCGGTGGACAGTATGCTATCAATCGTTGGCTGAGTGTGTATGCCGAGGTTAATGATTATCTCAATCGCAAGCATGATATTTTTTACGGCTATAAGTCGCAGGGTATCCATTTCCTTGTTGGAGTGAATTGGAAATTCTAAAGCTCTGTTGATTTAAGATACACAAAAAAGAGTTGCTCAAAGGCAACTCTTTTTTGTGGTCCCACTTGGGCTTGAACCAAGGACCCCCTGATTATGAGTCAGGTGCTACTAACCAACTGAGCTATAGGACCCCATCGGAATGTGCTTGCTGCGTAATACAGTCTTTCGAATTATTGTCTTACGG
>Ga0233379_1000110_pt1 | contig 11289 bp, 6 predicted proteins | sample ElkDunMinimDraft_8_FD_180679 | JGI IMG/M metagenome (GOLD analysis project Ga0233379, IMG submission 180679) | Fecal eukaryotic communites from dung pellets of Tule Elk in California, USA - Elk Dung F1 | ecosystem: Host-associated > Mammals > Digestive system > Large intestine > Fecal | place...
TGCCCATGCGATGTACACTACTGTGTCAGGTATTCCGTGTTGGATTTGATAACCTGAGAATGCTCCCCAAATACCCCATGTAACCACGGTAATGAGGATGAAAAGTAACCAAAGTTTGTTCTTCATTGTTTTGTATGTTTTAAAAGTTTAAAAGTTTCTAGAGGGACTAGATTTTCTAGTTATGCTAGTTATGCTAGATTTTCTAGAGGGTATTATTTTACCAACTCGAAGTAAGGCAGGCGGGCGAGGGGGACTTGGATGGTATAAGTCTTGCCACCGCGGTATCGTTTGCCTTGTTCATCGCGCCAAGTGCCCTTTGGCAAGGTGACTGTACGCTCGGTACCTGGAGTAGTCATCGGGGCTACGAGATACTTGTCACCCAGCATGAATTGGTCTTTGATCATCTCCATGCTTTGGTGTGGGTATTGATACTCCATGCAACGCACGATAGGTTCGCCCGTCTTAGCCGCATGGTGCGCATATTGCATGATATATGGTGCGAACTTGGCATGCAAGATAGCCATTTGCTTGACAATCTCTAGATTCTCAGCCGAGAGTACACGCCAAGGCGCTACAGAGAACTGCATCATTGGCATGAGGGCATGCACTTGTGCGGAACGCACGATGAGCGTTTGGTCGAACTCGTCGGAGTTGATACCAAGGAAAGATGTCCATTGTCCGCCACCAATCATATCGGGGCATACGTATGCATAGCCGAGCAAGCCCGCAGCGGTCATACATGGGATGAGGGATTGTACGGCATCCCAGCTATAGTCCTTATCGCCAAGGCGTTGTACGAGAGGTTGACCGCCCATCTTCCAGCAAGCACGGTACTCGTTGAATGGAAACTCCAAGCCAATCTTTGCCCAAGAGGTGGTATGATCGACTGTGGTAGCTGTCTTGTCGTATGCAAGGATAGGAGCAGAAGCATAGCAGTTATTGTCGCCTGCGTCGAACTTATAACCATCGATGCCATAGTCGGCTTGTACCTTCTTGAGGACACTAATGAAATGCGCTGCGGCGTCAGGGTTAGTGAGATCGTAGCAAGCAGAGTAGCCGTTCCACCAGTTAAGCACGGCAGTGCCGCCATGAGGGTTCTTCAATAGATAACCCTTGGCAGAAAGATCGCGGTACTCTGGAGAGTCTGGAGACACGAAGGGACATATCCACAACATGACCTTGAAGCCCAATGCGTGGAGTTCGTCCACCATGGCTTTAGGGTCAGGGAAACGCTCGGCTTTGAAGTCGAAGTTGCCATAGTAGCGTTGCCAGTTGTCGTCAATCATGAGTACACCAGGAGGAAAGCCGTTATCAATGATAGCATGTGCATAGCGAAGGATATCCTCTTGGTTTTGGTTGTACATAAGTTCAATCCATGTATTGTACTGTGGCATGGTGAAGAAGAGGGTGTCAGGCAGGGTGCCTGTTGCAGGGAAATACTTGGCTTGCGCTGCCATATAGGCATCGCGAAGAGTAGTGCCTGCTTTTACCTCCGTCATAGGAGTGGAAGTGGTGAGTTCGCCATTCTCGACAGAGAAGATAAAGGCAGAGTCAGACCAACGATAGCGTCCGTCGCTATTGAGGAATAGCGGAACCAATTGGTTGTTCTCGTCTTGCACGTGGAGGTTGAACTCCGATTGATTCACATAGGGCTGGTTGTGTCCTAATCCAACCGACGCTCCCCACCAATGGCCTTGCGCTATTGATAGGGAGGATACGGTGATGAGCAGACAAATAATGATTTGTGATTTTTTCATCTCATTGAGAATTATTATAATACAAATAGTTATTATAATACTAAGTCGGTGAGGTAGTTGTAGCCCGTTTCAGCTTCCCAGATATCCTCGTTGGCTAAACGGATAGAGAAATGAGGATTGTCGTGAAGCGTTGGATATGGGTCTGGGAGGTTGAGATACACACCATATTCGCCCGTCATGCTAGCATCGAGTGTAGCATGAAGCGTGGTAACGATGGTGTCGCCACCCATCCAGAAACGAGGGTCAACTTGTTGTTTGTGAACGAATTTCTTGGTAGCATCGTCTTTGTCCACAAAGATGAGTTCCACATCGCGTGCATTGGCAGGAGCAGCAAAACCTACGTTGCGAAGTGTAAGCACCATTGAATAGCGTTCACCCGATACAGGGTTTTGAGTAGGATATGCTTTGTCGAGCACGAAACGATAACCGAGGCGGCGCATAATTTCATTCATGCTTCCGTCTTTAATCCAAGAGTTGAGTACTTCTTGGTGGTAGCTACGGTTGATATAGGTCCAATGGTATTTGGTCATCTCCTTGATCGCACTTGGACCTTCAGAGCGTTTAGGACATTTACCGCAAGTTTCACCACCCATAAGGGTATATTTGGTATCTTCTGCCCAGAAGTCTCTTTCTTCCATTGAGAAATAGGTTCCTACATCATCAGCAGACGCGAGGAAGCAGTCGTTGTGGCCGCAAAGGCGTGCTTTCGCGGTTGTTTGGTATGCCTCCGTTTCGTTGAGAGGCGCGATAGGTTGTCCGTGCATTTCCAGATATTTCATCTTGTATCCAGGTGTACGGAAGGCGATTTGACGGTCCTCTGGTACGGATTCTAAGAGATGGTTGATGAGTTCCCAACGAGGAACAAAATCCTCATCCTTTTTAGGATTGAATGGGAAAGTAGAGGTATAGTACCACTCACCCCAAGAGCCAATAAATCCAGCTTGTAGGCAGAGAATGACGTCGGTATATTTTCTCCAATATGGTTCGAGTTGGTCGATATGGCGCGCCATCCATTCAGGAGTAGCGTCCCAAGGTTTGTCGTTGTTGTTGAAATTGGATTTATATGAGTAGCGCAATACCGCTTTGGCTCCACCTTCGCGTAGCGCAAGGAAGTTGCGCTCCATGCGATCGAGGAACTCTTGTGAGATATCGCTTTCCATGTAATCAGTGAGATAATACGAATGCAAATACAAGGTCATATAGTTGTTTTCACGATTGCTTTTAATCGATTTAACAGATGCTTGCGATTCGAGGTTGCCAGATTCGTAATAGATTTGTTGGAGGAAACCACGCTCAGGGTTGGCAATGATTTCATCGGACTCGGTAAAATAGATTGTACCTTCTGGGTCAGGTTCAGGGCATGTGCAAGGATCACCTCCACATACAGGGCAAGGGTTGGTACAAGCGACAAACAATAAACTAATGAGGGTTGCAAAAAGCAGATTTCGTTTCATAAACATTGCAATGTATAAGGACAGTCAGCCAAATAGTATGGTTGTTATATGGTAAATGTCCGGTTATTATGCGGTTATTATGCGGTTATTGTGCGTGAATAGTGCGTGTATTGTGCGTCTATTGTGCGTCTATTGTGCGTGAATAGTGCGTGAATAGTGCGATACAAACAGCTATTTCAACAAGCGAACTAATTGTAGCATTAGGTATTAGTTCTGATTTAAGTAAAAAAAGTATCGGTGCAGAGGTGCACCTCCGCACCGATACGTCAATCAACAATTGTTAAATGTTTGAATTAAAAATTGGTTTCAGCAGGGATTACTCACCTTTGTCAACCTTAACCACGAGCTTCTTAGCGAGAACAGCAGCAGCAGTCTCAGGGTCATCAGCAGCGTTAGGAAGGATACCGCAAGACTCCCAGTTTTGTTGGATATCGAAACCAATAGTGAACTCGTCAGCCCATGTAGCAGGAATAAGCTCCTTGAGGAGTTTGATCTCTACAGTACCGATACCATTAACAGCTTGAGCTTCACCAATTGGGAGAGTACCCTCTGGAACGATAGCGCCCCAGCCGTTCTCAGCTGTACCTGGGTTCTCTGGATCTGTCCACAACCAGCCAGAACCACCTACTTCACCCCACCATTTGAATACAGCTGGGTTGTAAGCAACAGCACCTGATTGATAGATAGCAGTCTCGAGCATCCACTCAGTATCAGCATCAGCGAACTCATCACCATAACCACCAGTCTCAGCAGAGTTATCAGCATTGAGATAAACGTGGAAAGAAGTCCACTCGTGGTCAGTAACAACCTCCAAGTTAACCTCTACCAAGATGTTGAGGTACATTTGGTCGCAGTAAACTTTAGCGCTCTTAAGACCGTCCATAGAGCAACCTTCAGCGTGAACAGTAGAAGCTACATAAGCTGCAGGAAGAGCATCCCAGTCAGCAGCGCTACCATCGGTAACATTAATTGGGTCAACGTAGTCACCTGGGCAAATACATGGGTTCTCACCGCAAACTTCGCATACTTCATCACAAGTACAGTCCTCAAGAGGTTCGCCACATACTTTACATGTTTCTTTACATGCTACGAGAGCCATAGCAGCAGCGCACAAAAGTGCAAATTGAAATTTCTTCATAATAATCGATTATTAAAAAAGTTTATAAATTGTTGTTGATTGATTTCTATTTGTTGCTTCCAACTACGGTTCTTGCAGGGTTAAGATATGGTATGAACCCGTCAAGAACCCGTAATTGACAGCAAAACTACATTAGTAAGTTGGGTTTTGCTCAATACCGCTAACCGTCCATTCGTTGTTAGGAATAGGGTATTGGAGTTTTGGGTAATCAGGTTCAACGATCTCCCAAGGTTGAGCACCTGGATAGAGGCGATTGATTTGACGTTTGTTGCGGATGAGGTCGAAGAGACGGTGGCCTTCGAACGCGAGCTCGAGGCGACGCTCATCGAGAACTACATCGAGTGCAGAAGCATATCCGTGCATCTTGCCAGTAGAGAACATACCATCAGCAGGGATACCAGCGCGCTCACGGAGTACGTTGACATCAGCCAAAGCCTCAGCATCCTTGCCACCCATGTGAGCATATGCCTCAGCGCGGTTGAGGATTACCTCACCCCAGCGGCAAACGATAGGAGAAGAAAGCATTGGGTCGCCATCTTGGTAAGAGAACTTGTTGATGTAGTAGATAGGAATTTGCTTACGGTTTTGCATAACAGGGTGTACGCGAACTTGTACGTCCTCGCCCTTGTAGTTCATCCAATACTCGGTATATTCGCCGTTGATAGTACGCTTCTCGATGGTGTAAGTAGCTCCATCCACAGTGCAGGTGAAGTTCTCACCAGCAGGAGTAGCATTAGCAATCAAATTGGAACGACCAGTAGAGATACCACCCTCTTGTGCCTCGATAGGCAAGTAAGCAGTCATCGTACCAGCAGCGAGATATTGAGGAAGGATAATGCCTTTGTAGCGGATATCCTCTGGGTAACGCTCGTAGAGATAGAGGAGAGTGTTAGAAGGATAGATCTCGCCCCAACCCATACCGTCTTTGAGGTACATAGAACCGATAGAAGATTGGCCACGTGTGTCAGTAGCTTCGTGTGCGATGCAGAAGAGCGTTTCGTTGGCAGTCTTAGCATTAGGGAAGAGGGCCACGAAGTCTTTCTCCAACTTAGATGCAGGAGAAGCGCCACCGAGCATAGCGTTAACGGTATTAACAACTTCTTCCCAGTTCTCCATATAGAGGTGAACGCGAGAGAGCATACCGAGCGCAGCATCTTTGCTAGGATAACCCTTGTTGCCACGAGAAGGACCCATGAGCTCAGAAGCCTTGGTGAAGTCCTTAACGATTTGGTCGTATACATCACCTACTTTAGCGCGAGTGATAGTCTCGTTGCTAGTAGAGATATGCAAAGGAATACCGATATTATCGCGACCATGTGAATAAGGTTTCGCATAAAGGGTCACGAGGTTGAGGTGCATGAGGGCACGCATGAAGTAAGCTTCGCCGAGAAGTTGGTCTCCATCAGTGGATGTACCTTCATCGAAAGAAGTGATAACGGTGTTAGCCATATAGATTGCTTTGTAAGCAACCATCCAGAGTGTACCAACGTTTTTGAGGTTATCAGTCATCGCATACGCAGTAGCCTCGTAGAGAGGGTCGGTGGTATGTGAAGAAAGAGATGTATTGTCTGCAGGGAACTCAGACAATTGGAAGTAGTGGCGTGTGAATGTATTACCACTGGCATATCCCAAGAAATCGATCTCGTCTTTGAGGAATGCATAGCAACCATCCATGATGTATGCTGCTCCAGCTTCATCTTGAAGCAATACATCGGAGTTGAGCTCATCAGAAGGGAAGAAGTTAAGATCACAAGAAGTGAACAATACCCCTGCCACAAGAGCCATTATTAAAGCTATCTTTTTCATATTCTTATCGTTTTAAAAGTTTTAAATGTTTCTAGAAGTTCTAGATTGCCTAGATTGTCTAGATTGTTTTTTAGAAGCTAATTTCTACACCAGCTTGGTAGGTACGACCCACAGGATAGTTGCTTGAGTACATACCAGCGAGGTTATATGTAGAAGTTGACAGGGTGATCTCTGGGTCCATACCTGAGAACTTAGTAGCCGTCCAGAGGTTGTCAGCAGAGAGGTAAATACGGCAGCGGGTCATGTAAGCCTTCTTGATGAGAGACTTAGGGAACTCATAACCAACGGTGAGGTTCTTGATACGGAAGTATGAACCATCCTCGAGGTAACGTGAGCTGATTGCATTTGAGTTCTTGTTACCATTGAGCATTGGTTTTGGGTGAGTAGCGTTATCGCCCTTCTTCTCCCAACGGCTCCAACCTTGGATAGAATTTTCGATAGAGAGTTGGTTGTAACCTACGTATGCACCGTCAGCATCGGTAGATTGACGAGTGTAGTTGTAGATCTTGTTGCCATACATGAAGTTAGTATTCACATTCACGAAAATACCATTCCAAGAAACTTGTGTATTCAAACCACCCGAGAAGAGAGGAGTTGCTTTGCCTACCACCTTAGCTTGGGTAGCGTTGTAGTCGTTGGTAGTAGTTTTTTGTCCGTCAGCATCGAGCACATATTCGCCCTCAGCATCTACTACATACCACAATGGGTCACCATTATTAGGATCTACACCAGCCCACTCTTTCATGTACCAAGAATAGATATCTTGACCCTCTTTAACTTGTTGGCTCACAGAGCTTGCAGTTTGGAGGAATGGCTCGTGGTTAGGAAGATCGGTCACTCGGTTCTTGTTGAAACCAATGTTGAAACCGAGATCCCAGTTCCATTTGCCTTTGTTGATGATATTAGCATCAATGCGGTACTCAATACCTTGGTTGCGAACAGAGCCTGCGTTCTTTGTAACCTCGTAGAAACCAGTAGATGGAGCTACAGGTACGTTGAGGAGCAAGCCAGTATTATCGGTATTATAGAGGTCGATAGACATGTCAATACGATTGATGAATGTGAGGTCGATACCTACAGCAGCCATGTTAGCAGTCTCCCAGTGGAGGAGAGGGTTAGCCAGACGGCTTGGGGTAGCAGCTACTTGGTTTTGGTACAATGCACTGAGTGCATAAGTAGCCAAATACTTATAAGCAGGGATATTATTGTTACCCGTTACACCATAGCTAGCACGGAGTTTCAAGAATGAAACAACGTCTTGGTCTTTCATGAAGTCTTCGTTAGAAATCAACCAAGAAGCAGCTACTGATGGGAAGTAACCTACGCGGTTTTCAGGAGCGAAGATAGAACTTGCCTCAGCACGGAAAGTAGCAGTAACGAAGTAGCGTTTAGCATAGTCGTATTGTGCTTGTACGAAAGCAGCCCAGCTAGCACCTGGCATCTCATAACCACTAACACCGAAAGGAGAAGTAGCATTGAGTGCGTCAACACCGTTAGGCATACCAGTACCAGAAGCGGTAGTGTACTCAGATTTCCAAGTACCCCACTCCCAACCGAGCATACCGTTTACGCTATGATCGCCCCATTGATAAGAAGCCTTGAGGATATTGGTGGTACCAAAACTCTTGCTGATACCAATAGAGTTCTCCAAATAACCATTTGCGTAGCTGGAGTCATAAGCACGTGGGTCAACATAAGATGTTGATTTCCAGTAGCCAGCGCCAAAGGTATTGGTTGTAGAGAAGTTCAACCAATCGGTGAAATGAACATTTAGTTGGAGCATTCCACTGAAGTCGAAGTTATTAGATGTGCTATAGTTATAATAGGTAGAGTTAAGTGAGTTCCAAGTATTTTGTGACCACCATGCTTTACCATTATCCGAACGTTTGCTATTATCAACATACAAGTATCTGCCAGTAGATTTACCCTCAGCATCGAGTTCGTATGGGTTATCCCAAGGCATTTTGTTGAAAGCATCGTCAAGCATTGTCCAAGAAGAAGGATAATCTACAGTTGACTTGGTGAAAGTAACCTTAGCCTTCATATCCAACCATTTGGTAATCTGTGCATTCAAGTTGAGGTTTGCACTGAATTTCTTCATACCAGTGGTGATAAGTGTACCTTGCTCATCGTAGTAGTTGAGACCAGCATAGTAACCTACTTTATCAGAACCACCCTTTACAGATACATAGTAATCTTGGATTACACCAGTACGGAAGAACTCGTCTTGCCAGTTGTGGTTCTCATTCACAAGATCCTTTGGATACATCGCACTGAACACACCTTTAGAGTAAAGTTGTTGGTGGAATCCATAAAGTTCTTTAGCATCCATCATCTTGTAGTTGTTATAGAGAGCTTGCTTAGCACCAGCAGTAGCTTTCACATCCACAGTCACCTTCTCGTTCTTCTTACCAGATTTGGTAGTAACAACGATTACACCACCTGCAGCGGCAGCACCATAAATACCCGTAGCACCAGCGTCTTTGAGAACAGAGATGGTCTCTACGTCTTGAGGATTGAATGAACCACCCATTACACCGTCTACCACATAAACAGGGTCACTAGATGCGGTGATAGAACCTGTACCACGGATACGGATTTCAGCAGCATCGCCAGGTTGACCACCAGCGTTGGTGATTTGCACACCAGCCACTTTACCTTGAAGCATGTTACCAATATCAGAAGTGGTGACGTCGGTCAATGCTTCGCTAGAAACAGTAACGACAGCAGAAGATAACTCTGCCTTCTTAATAGAAGAGTAACCCAAAGAAACAACCTCTTCCATCATAATAGCATCAGATTCCATGATGATGTTGAGAGTTGCTGCAGCTTTAGCTGTTTGGGTTTTGAAGCCAATATACGAGAATTGAATCGTCGCATTCTTAGCTGTTTCAAGTTCGTAGTTACCGTCGAAATCAGTAACCGTACCATTTGTAGTACCTTGCTCTACAACGCTCACACCAATCAAAGGCATGCCATCGTCAGCAGAGGTAACTGTTCCTTTCACAACAGTCTGCGCAAAAGCAGGAGCTATTGCCAAAAGGAGACTCATGCAAATTACAGAAATAGTTCTCATGTTTTTAATTGTTTATAAATTAATTGTTTGCTTTTAATTCAAGTAAGTAGTTACCTACAAAATCAGCCTCAATTACAGGGTTATTTCCATCCACTTGGAAGGAAACAGGTTCGAGAGCCGTGTAAGTAGTAGCAGTATAGGTCTTGCCCTTCTCCAATCCACGAAGTTCGATTTGGCCTTTGAAAGCCTTAGCATCGGTATAGAACGCATAGTAGAGCGCATCGTTTTGGCGGATAACGTGTGCCTCTGGGTAGTCGAATCCCCATGAATAAAGGTTGAGATATTCGCCACGAGCGAGGTTCTTCTCTTTAAAGATACGCATCCAATGACGGATAAGTGCCTCTTTCTCAGGAGTAAGCAAGAAACTAGTTTTTACGTTAGGATTATCTTTTGGATAGGTGAATTTAGTACCAATCACAGAGCCAGTACCAATTTGTGAAGCGAAGTCAGTACCTCCATCGGTAAGCTCAACGTGATCGCCATAGTATGCCAATTGTGGAGCCATAGCAGCGTATGCTTTGCGTTTCATACGTACTTGTTTGGACGAAGTAGGGTCAGAAGCTACTGCTTGGTTGAAGAAAGGCAAGTGGTAGTAGTTCATTGCGCAACCACATGGGCAGATTTGTACCACTGCATGTGGATGAATCTCGCGAGCTTTCTCAAATACGTTTTGGAAATATGTTGGCATCAACTCTACAGATTGCGCAGGATAGTCGAGGCAAGAATGCTCATTGTGGTCAGGCATACAGCAGTTGAGGTGTTGACCATCAATTTTGAGCCCATCAAAATTCCAAGTCTTAAGAAAACGGTCAAGAAGCATATTAGTATGTTCAGTAGTATGAGGATTCACTGGAGAGAGATAGTAGCTATCCCACCAGGTGATAAATTCTGGTGCATACTCATGCGTAAGCAACATCATCTCAGGATTCTCCTTGAGCAGTTTGGTGCCAGGGTCAGCAGCAAGAGGAGCCCACCAGAGTTTTGCAAACATACCACGGCGGTGAATCTCGTCGGTCATGCGACGCATATCTCGGTCGCCACCAGGGAAACGGCTATTGGTTTCCCAATCGCCTTCAGCAATTTGGAATCCATCGTCCACATCTACCCATTTGAAGCCCAGTTCAGCCACTTTATCCAATGTACCAATTACCTCATCAATAGTAAATGTACGTTCGTAGCCCCATGCACACCATACTGGTTCGAATGCTTCTGGCTCAGATGCAGGTAATTGAATACCAGCCTCTTGTTGCATAACCTCGGAGAAAGTACGAAGGGCATTGAAGTAGTCTCCCGTATGCTCATAGCGGAATGCGGAGAAGGTGTGAAGTGTATCACCCGTATTGAGGGTGACAGGATGTTCAAATTCATAGCGTAGCGCCATGGAGATTTTATCATCGTAGCGTTTCCACTCTATAGGCATAGAGATGGTGCGGAGCACTGGTTCAATGAGTCCGATTGCCACACCACCATTGCGTTGCCATACGTCAATCATAGGAATACCACCTCCGTAGTCTGTATTATTCATGCCAAGATAATTTTCCTTAGCAAAACCTTCGGTAACAGGTAACACCCAGTCAAGACGTCCTGATGTGGATGAAGGTTGCAATGACCACGCGATGGTATCTTGTACTTTGATTTCTGTACGACACATTTCATAAGCACGCACTGTGATAGGTTTGCCCTCATTTACATAGAATGTCTCAATACGAGTCAATCCTGGGATATCTGCCACAGGCGTACATTCTTGATGCTTAACTACAATGACGCCATTGTCCGTATAAGGAAAATGAGTCATTGTAGCAGCATCGCACTCCAGCAGGTCTGTCTCCGTATTCAACGAAGAACAGCCTGCAAAGAGCATCACAACACAAATTATAATGAACAACCAATTAATGGAGGTTTTCTGGAACATAATCTCTTCAGTTTTAATTATTTATACTCACTTAACAAACGTTTAGCGTTCTTATTATAAATTTTCTCGAGCACTGTATCTGGCAAATAGAATCCTGACAAATACCAGTGATAATTGTAGTCGTGGATATAGAAGTGCTCATCTTC
>Ga0233379_1000111_pt1 | contig 11258 bp, 24 predicted proteins | sample ElkDunMinimDraft_8_FD_180679 | JGI IMG/M metagenome (GOLD analysis project Ga0233379, IMG submission 180679) | Fecal eukaryotic communites from dung pellets of Tule Elk in California, USA - Elk Dung F1 | ecosystem: Host-associated > Mammals > Digestive system > Large intestine > Fecal | place...
CGACGAAACTCAAGATAGAATTTTGGAGGAAAGACATTTTAAGGGAATTTGTAATACAATTAGTAATATTAAAAAACAAATTGAACAAATTGAAACTATATTAAAAATTTTACCATTTAAATATGAAGAGGATGATGAGGATGGTGATGAATAATGGCAAAGGGAGATTGGAGAAATAAACCTATTACAGACAAACAAATATGGATGTTGTCATTTGCTGATGAATGGTTTACTGCGGAAAGATTAAATAAAATGACTAGAGGCGAAGCATCTGATTATATTGAAGAATATTATAGTAATAAGGGTGATTTTAAAGAGAAGTGTAATCAGAGACGTAAGAAAGAGATGTACGAAGAATTGAAAAATAAAAATATAAAAATTGATGATGTTGTAAAAAGTGTTGTCAATGAGGCTACTAAAATTATTCTTGAAAAATATGGAATAGGATTGTAGGATTGTAGAATTGTAGGATTTAGAGTGTTTTAGGGTGGTCGGTATTTTAGGGTACCACCCTTTTTTGATTTGGTGGAAATGTAAAAGGTGGGGGAGGTATGGTGAGGTGATTTGGTGGGTCGAAACGGATGTGCATATAGCCCAAAAAGCGAACAAAAGTTTGATAATTATGTAAATACGCCCCCGAACAACTGTTTGACCGAACAACTGTTTTTTAAGAAAAATTTTTTCTGCAAAATTTTTTTCTGTTCGACCTCTGCAAAATTTTTTTTGCGTGGGGGCGTTCTCTTTTTATTTGTTAGTAAAGAAAATAAAAAGAATAAATAAAATAATATATGCAATTATAAAAAGCATTTGTTTTTCACTCCTTTTTTGTTTAATATTCAATTATATAATTTGAATAGAAATAATTTTCTAGTGCCTCTTGTTCGTAATAATCATTTTTATTTTGTATATTCTGCAAAATGCTTTTTAAATTGCCTTGTTCGTTCGTTCCGTTCCTGTTCCATTTTTTCAACTCCTCTGCATCTTTTTAATTTTTTTATTGTTTGTTTATTTCTGCTATTGTTTGTTTGATTAGGATATACCCACAAACAACCATAAACGATATACAAACGACCTTGTTTGTTGTGCATAGTTCAACAACTGCTCCAAGTGTTGCGAATAATAAAACGATTGTTGCTGTTGCTACTGCTCCTGTTATAATGTAATAGATTAGTTTTGCAATTAAATTTTCAATTGTGTTTTTAATTTGATTTTTTTTCATTTGATTTTTTTTCATTTTTTCTACTCCTATTTTTTTATTTTAGGGACAACAAATTATTTTTTTTAATTTGTAAATACAAGTTTGTCGATTTTGTTGTTTATATCTGCTAACATTATTTTTTCAATTTTCTCGACCTGTTTGTCTGTTCCTGTTAATACTATAAAGAAAAACTGTTTGCCGTTCTCTTTTGATTTTGTTCAATTGTTTTGCAATTTCATTTTGAATAGTGCTTGTAGTTCTGCTATAATAATTACAATTTATTTCTAACTCTAACGATTGACAACTTTTGTTGCCGTTCCATTTTGCAATAGTTGTGTTGTAGTTAATTAGTCGATTTTCTTCTATTCTTAAATGTTGTGTTTTGCCTTTTTCTGCTCCTGCTAAAAAAAGTGTTATTACTTGTTTGTTTGTCATTTTTTGTTCCTCCTTCTAAATAAATATATTCAATTTGTTATCCCTTGCCATTATTCTACTATAAATAACAAAATATTACAAGACTTTTTACAAAAGTTTTTATTTTTTTTTGTAATTTTTTTTGTAATAGTATTATTATGTATCTTTTTATTTTTTTTATTCTTTTTTATGGACAAAATATATGGGCAAAATGTATGCACTTTTGTCTACATTTACACAAATTTTATATTATAATATAAAACTCTTAAAATACGCTAATATTGTATATTGGTTGTCGTTCGACGTTTTGCAATATTGGGCGTTTTCAGGTGATTTTTTAATATTGCAACTTTAGTTGTGAACTGCAAGTTTTTTTGTTTTATTGAACGCTTAAAATCGTTTTATAGGCGTTTTAATTGCTAAGGTATATAATAATATATAATCATTTATAAAATAACAAAAAAAAGCTAAGTGTATTACATACACTCAGCTTGTTTTATTTCAGTTGTTTCAAGTAAAATACTCTCTTGGTTTAATAATGTTTTTATATCGTTTAATGCTCTTACAACTTGTATATTCTCCACAAAAAACATCTCAACTATTATATTTTTTTCAAATACTATATCGCCGTTATCGTGTTTATATACTCCGTTTTTTATATCGTATGTTATACACTCTATTCCTTGCTTACATAATGCATTATATACCATTTTAACTGCAACATCAGTTGGTATCTCCTGTTTTTTAGTATCCTTGTCATTTAATCCTATAAACATTGTAAATTTCTCCATAATATATACACCTCTTAAAATATATTCGTAACTAACTTTATATCAGCTACTATAAACATTATAACATACTTTATATAATATGTCAATAATATTATATAAAATTATTAAAATTTTTATACATTTTTTTGAAATATTTTTTTTGATATTTATATAATGTTTTATATATCTATATAATATTTTATATGTATTACTTTATATAAATTTATTTTATAACTTGCTTTATCGCGTGTACGCGTTTCATTCCGTAAATTTATATTATTGTAAATATTCCTATAATTGCAAATATTCCACTTATTTTATAAGTGGAATATCGTTATTCATATAATAATAATATACTTTGTTTTCATTATCTATATCTAATACTACATCAGTATCAGTTATAATATATTCTTTATCTTCTAGTGTGTTTTTATCAATAATGTTTACTGTCTTTACTTTAATTTCTTTTTGTAAACAACTGTCTACTCCACCACACCAATATGGTCTTGCATAAATTTCTCCCTCTTTTAATCCTAAGTATAAAGTTCTGTTTCCAATAGATACAACTAAGTTCTCCATAACTATGTACCACCTTTCCTCTTCAAATTCTATATACATTATAACATATATTTTACACTTTGTCAATAGTTTATTAAAAAAAATTTTAAAATTTTAAAAAACTAAAAATCTAAAATCTAAAAAACTAAAAATTCAAATTTTTAAAAATCTAAAAATCTAAAAATTTAAAATTCTAAAAAAATAAAATAGGACTTTATGTCCTATTTTAAATTTAAAACTTTTATTTCATATGAGTGGCTTTTACTGTCGAACTCATACCAATTTTTTAATAATCTTTTTTTAACAATTTTATTTCTTTCAATTTCTTCTGGAGTTAGTCTGCTTTCTATAAATGCTATTGCATCTTCTTTTGTTTTATAACACTCTTGGCTAACTTTTACTCCTGTAAATTTTAAATCCATATTACTTTTACATATAACAATATAAATTTCCATTTAAAAATTCCACCTTTCTTAATTTCTAACTATATTATAACATATATTTTACAACTTGTCAATAGGATTTATTAAAATTCATAAATCCTATAACTCCACCCCGTAGGATAACAACTTTCTTCTATTAGTTTAGCATTTGGATAGTTTTCTGCAATATATTTCATACAGTCTTTAAAATTTTTTTCTTCACTGTATATATGTTTTGTAAATGTTTCTTTGATTTCTTCATTTTCAAATAAATTAACATTACTTTTGTTTATCCAATATTTATCGTTAATATGTAAATCGTTTTCCTCATAAAATGTTACTCTTAAATAATTTTTCATAAAAATCACTCCTCTTCAAATTCTACATATATTATACCATATATTTTATAATTTGTCAATATTAAAATTTAAAAATTTAAAAAAAATAAAAATAGAACTTTAAAATTTTAAATTTTAAAAATTCTATTTTTTATATATATTTATTTTAAAAGGTGGCTAATTTATTGTTGTATAGTTCTTTTTTCAATTTTAAATTCTTCTATACAATTTCCATTATATCCAATACATATTGCATCTTCTTCAATATCTTCAAATTCAATAGTCAATTCATTTTCTTCACACTCTGCAATAATTTCCTCGTATATTACTTTTAATTCTTCTCTTGCTCCTGCAAGTGTTGTTTGTACTGCATTTTCTCCTAATGTTACATAATCTGCATCAGTATTACATATATGTCCTATTATTACATAAACTTCCATAATCTAAAAATTCCTTTCTTTAAATTTCTTCCCACAATTCACTTATATTAAGTATTTCAGTTAAATCTACTTTCATTTCTGCATAAAGTTCGTGTGCCTGTGTATAATATTTTTCTGCATAGCTTTCAGTTTCAGTTTCCATAATTATATAATTCATTTTAAAAATACTATATAATAATTTTTCTGCTCTTTCAAATTCTTCCCAATCATAAGCAACATCACTTTTGCATAATGTAGTTTTTTCATAATCTTGCAATTCTTCTTGTATTGTTTCTAACCAATGCAAATCTCCAATATATGCCTTTTTTATTCTTTCTTTACTTTCTTTTGATAACTGCATTTTTATCACTCCTAATTACAATATAATTTTTCTTTAAAATCTCCAAAATTAAAAATATCAAATTTTCTTCCATTTATTTTTAATTTGTCATTCCCTTTGAAATATTCCTGTGTACAAAATTCAACTGCCTTTTCTTCTTCTAATACAATAATATTATTTGTGTTTAATTCTATTTCTACTGTTCTATTCATTGCAATTCCTTTCTTGTTATATTGCAAGGGCTTTTGCCCTCACAATTAACATTCAAAATAATATATTAAATCCATTGTGTCTTTTACTTTGTTCTTTGCAAAATCCAATTCTAATGCCTCTATTTGTTCTTCAGTTGCATCTTCTTCTATTGTTCTTAATAGTCTGCCGTAAAATCCTTGACTTTTTGCAAGTTCCCTCATTATTTCTTTTGCCTTTTCAATGTTCATAAATTTTTCTTTTTCCATAATATATTCCACCTTTCCTTAACTTTAACTATATTATAACATATATTTTGTTATTTGTCAATAGTTTTTAGAAAATTTTTTTAAAAAATTAAAAATTTAAAAATTAAAATTTTTATGTTAGAGAAAGAAGATTATTCTTCTTCCTCTTTTTCTCCATTTTCATTAAGTCCAAGTGCCTCATATACACATTCTCTGTCGTGCCATAAGTAATCATTTAATTCAGTTTCAGTTGGTGTTGTGTCTGCAAATACCTCTTCCAAGTGTTCCATAAGTTCTTCTTCTAAATCTGCATTTTCAATATCTTGTAAAGTATCTAATGCTCCACTCCAACTATTTTCTTTTAGGTCATAAAAACCATTTAATTCTTTTTTAACCCACATTTTAAAATTCTCCTTTTTTAATTATTTGTTAAGAGTGTTCCCTTAACTTAATTATATTATACCATATATTTTAGTATTTGTCAATACTTTTTTATAAAAATTTAAAAATTTTTATTCTTCTTCTTTATTTTCTTCAAATATATCATATAATTTACTTGTTAGATTATCAACTACATCTTCTAGCATCTCCATAAGTTCAAAACATTCATTTGCATCTTCTTCTGTAAAGTTTTCTTTTAACTCTACCATAAAATCAAATGCCTCTCCATCTTCTAACCAATGACAAAAATTTTCTCCTATGCCATCAGTTCCAAGTTCTGCATTATTATTTAACATATCTGCAATACAATGTATTACTTGCTCAATATTCTCTTTTTTATATTTCATTTTTACCTCTCCTTACATATATTTTAACATTTCTTTATATCTTTTGTTTTCTTCTAAGTCTGTTATTGTAACTCCGTTGTTTAATATTAAAATTCCTCTATCGTAATCACTTGCTATAATTGCTCCATATCCATATCTTCTTGTTATTCTATCTGCAACTTGTAATAAGCTATCTGCTTGTATGTCCATAACTCTTTTTTCTCCATTGTTTTCAAATTTTAATTTCATTTTAATTACCACCTTTTCTTAACTTTCTATATATATTATAACATACATTTTGTTAAATGTCAATAGTTTTTTAAAAAATTTTTTAATTTTTTTCACTTTCTTCTATAAATTCCTCAACTATTTTATCTACATTATAACAATCTGCATTTTCTCCATAGTATGCTCCCCACTCCAAATCAGTTTCAATTCTCAATTTTGATATTTCTTCTGCCATAAGTTTCATTATTTTTTTATATTTCATATTACACCTCTTAAAAATTCAATTCTAATATTTTTTGATAACTGCTTGTATTAGTTTTTTCATAATTATCAATATGTATTCCTAAATTGCTTTCTATTATAGGAATGAATATACTAACCAAATCACTAAAATCTTTATCGGTTACCTCATTATCATAAAATGCTTTTGTAATAATTGCTTTCATTTCTTCTCTTGTGTTTGATTTTTTCATTTCTTCAATATAATTATCTAGCTTTTGCTCCATAATCATTTCCACCTTTCATTTATATTATTTCCACTTACATATATATTATAACATATATTTTGATATTTGTCAATATATTTTTTAAAAAAAATAAAATATTTTTCAAGGGCTATCGGGCGACCTTTATAAAAAAGTGTCTTTTCCACCACTAACATTATATCATAAACTTGTCAAGTTGTCAAGCCCTAAACATTTGTTCGGTTAAACAAATGTTCGCTTTTTAAATAAAAAAAATTATAGGGCTTGCACCCTATAATAATTCTGCATAAAGTTCTCTTAATTCTTTAATTTCTTCCTGTTCTTCAAATTGTTTTGTAACCTCTTCTTTTTTTGTTTTTGTTAATCTTGCAATGTCATTTCTTGCCTTAAATCTTTGGATATATTCTCTTAATTCTTTTTCAATATAATTATATATGCACCCTCTCATACTTGTTTGAAATTGATAACACTCCCAAGTCCTATTGTAATATTGTACTTTGTTTTCTGCAATTTGTCTTGTGCCTTTAAATAATATTGACTTGTGATAAAATCCACTCCTATTCCAAGCACTCTCATTTACAAATTGATAATCATTTTTTAATTTTTTGATTTCCATAATCAAAACCACCTTTCTTGTTATTTTCTATATACATTATAACATACATTTTGGTGTTTGTCAATAGTTTTTTATAAAAAAATTAAATTTATTTTAAATATATGAGAAGATTAAATCTCCTCATATATCCTTTCTAACATTTTATCAATTTTATCATATTCCTCGTTCCATATTTCTAACATTGATTTCTTTTGGTCATTAAATGCCTGTTCACTTGCATACATATTCTGCATACTGCCAATGTTGTTCCACTCTAAATCCTTCCATTGTTTGATATTATTAAGTACCTTTTCTCCTCTTTCTTCTAAACTTGTTCTAATTATTACTAAATCATTATATTCAAAATTCATAACTTTCTCTCCTATTCTTCAAAATATTCATCTACATTTATTCTATTTAAAAAATGCACAAGTGCCTCATATCCACTACAATTATATGAATACTCTTCACTTTTTTCAAAATCTGCATAAATTTTACAAGCTATTTCAAATATGTTATCACACTCATTGTTTTCTTCTCCTTTAAAATAATCTTGTAATAAGTCATATCCTAATACAAATACATAATATGCTTTATCCTCATTCCACTCTTTTATATGCTCTTGCATACATATCCCACCTTTCTTTAAATTCTACATATATTATATCATATATTGTGTACTTTGTCAATAGTTTTATGCAAATTTTTTAAAAAAACTTACTAACTTTATAATCAAATTCTTTTTCTAGTATCTCAACAATATCTTCAATACTATATTTTTCACTTTCACACTTTTCAATTTCTTTCTGCCACAATTTAATTTGCTTTTTGTTTCCCTCATTATTGTCTATACATATATTACACTCTGCAATAAAAAAATCTCTTATGTCTTTTTCTTTTACTATTCTTTCATTTAATTTATTATTTTTATTTTCTATTAAATACATATCAATTCTCCTTTTTTCGACCTCTCAAAATCGTTTTTAAGCCATTTTTATTTTTAGGTAGGGTAGTTTATACCCTACCTTTTCTTCTTTCTAATAATGGTCGCCTAACATTTTACTATATCTATCAATTTCCTCTTGTGTTTCTAAAATCATTACTTTTTCAACTCTCCAATTATACCAATCTAGTCTTACACCAACGTCCGTTCCGTCTATGCAACTACCGAACATACTATTTGCAATTTTTCCTGTTTCAAAACATCTATTGTTACTGCTTACCATATAAGTTCTACTTTGTTCACTAAACTCTTTTTCAAAATTGTCTTGCTTGTATGTTATAAGTGCATACTTGTCCTCCTTGTCCATAAATTGTTCTTTCATTTCTTGAAATGTTACTTGTTTCATTTTACATTTCCACCTTTCTTTTAAATTTTCAATGTTCTAGGTATCTCCTACCTACACCTAATATTATAACACACTTTTTGATATATGTCAATAACTTTTTTAAAAGTTTTTTATTTTTTTTTAAAAAAAAATTTTTCTGCATAAAAAGTTATCCACAAAGTTTTCCACAGTTTCCACAATATATTTCAAGTTCATATATAAATGTATTTATATTTCCCATTATTCCAATATTCCACCTATTCGGTCAATTCTGCAATTCCGTGTTTTGTGGGGAGCGAAAAACGAACATTTGTTCGCCCAAACATTTGTTCGGTATAAATATAAATATATATAGATAGCATTATTCACACTATCTATATATTAACCATATATAACTATTCCATTATTTCTAGTTCAAAATCACTACCAATATATTCCCAACTTGTACCAAAATGTCCTACACCTAATACATAACATTCTAATAAATTACTATACATAATTTGTAATGTTTTCTGTCCACACTCTTTTAAATATTCTAAATCCCAATTGTTTATATCTATTATAAAATATTGATAAAACTCCTCGTTATATTCTTCATCTTGTGCATATTCTTCTGCCATTTCTTCTAAATGTTCAAGTGTTTCTTCTCCATTCTCTAACTGTTCTTTATATTCTTCTTTTAATTCTTCAAGTTTATCTTCTTTTATTTCATCAAATGTATAAAATCCACACTCTCTATTATAAAATAAGTCATTATCTACATTTATAATATTATTACATAATACCATATTATTTCCTATAAATCTATTTACAACTGTCATATAACTTGCTTTTCCGTTTAAATATTGTTTTTCTCCATAACCTACTTTACTTTTTAATATTTTAATCTTTCTTTCTTTTTCCATTTTTATTTCCCTCTTTCTTTCTTTTTATTTTGGATAGGGTATTTCTACCCTATCTCTATTTTATTAACTTATTAAATAAATCTTATAAACTCTTCCATTCCCTTTATATGGGATAATATTTCAATTTTATCGAAAAATCCTCTACTTGCTACTATTCTTTCTCCTAATCTTTCTTTAATGTTGATATTGTATTCTAGTAAACTATTCTCTTTAACCTCTAACTCATATCTGTATTTGTTTTGACTTTTGTTTATTAACTCCAATCTCTCCTTTATTATTTCTTTTGTAATTTGATTGTTAGTTACTTTTCTGTAAACCTCTTTTTCAATCTTCATTTTTCTTCCTCCTTTTAAAATATAGGTGTTATCGTTTACCACCTCTTATATTATACACTATATTTTGTTATTTGTCAATAACTTTTTATAAATTTCTCGACTTTGAGCAAAAAATTTTTTTTTAAATCCTAAAATTAAAATATTAAAAATTAAAATTTAAAACTTAAAAATTAAAATCTAATATTTTAATTTTAGGAATATTAAAAATTAAAATTTACTATTTACATAATAACCATTGTTCATATATATAGTTATATTCGACTTGCATTATCTTTGCTAATTTTAAAAATATTCTTTCCCTAATAACACTATCTCCTACACCTATTAACTCATAAACATCTCCATAACTATCTAATGTTTCAAAAACATCTTCAAATGTTATTTCTCCATTTATTTCTTCTCCTAAACTGTCATTTTGATATTCTTTTAAATACCATTCTTTAACTTTTTCTTTTTCCATATATTTTACCTCCAAAATTTTATATTATTAGTATGCTCACTAACACTAAACATTATACACCATATTTTGATATTTGTCAATAACTTTTTCAAATTTTCTCGACTTTTGTATAAAAATTTTTTTTCATAAAAATTTCAAAAATAACATTTCAACAATATTGTTCCATATTAAATCTTCAAAAATTTCCCTTTATTGCACACGCCTGTTTATTCGGCAAAATTCCACAATTCATAAATGCTATATCTCCGTTTTAAATCATTTTTATTTTCAAGGCAACAATCTATACTATTCTATATTTAAAATTGTTCTGTGGCTATCCTCGTTATTCGTACATACATATTTTCACTACATTTTACCATTTTACGATATTTTGGGGAGCAAATCCATTAAAAGGTCGCTTTCCACCAAATACATTATAACATATATTTTGTCAAATGTCAATACCCGAACATTTGTTCGTATGAACATTTGTTCGATATTATATATTCTGCTAGTCTACATAATTCGTTTCTCATAACCATTATATTATGTAACATTGCACAAAACTTGTCTTTTGTGTAAAGTATATGTATAGAAAATCTGTTCGTACACAATCGCCATAATGCAGTAATATCAAGGCTTTCAAGGATTTTAGTAGGCTAGTATTATGTCAAGTTTTACAACTCGTTTACATAATTGCATAACATAATCTATTTACCAAATAATCTCGTTTTCAAATTTTGTCTACATAATCAGTTGCTACTTTTTCACTTTGGAATTTTGTGATTTTTGGAGCAATTTTGGGTGGAATTTTGTGATGACAATTTTTGGAAGTTATGAGTGGACAAAACATTTGTTTTTGCGAACATCTGTTCGGTATTTTAAGTTGTAAAATTTTTGATAAACATATCGTCTGCATTTTTCCTTGATATTATTAGGGAATAGGAGTGCAAGACCTCCTCCCACCACAAAAAACCACCAAAAATCCTACAAAAAAATTACAAAATTCTCCAAAATCTACCTCAAAAAAAACTAAAAATTCCCACCATATCACAACCAAAAAAACCAACAACCACAACACAAAACAACACTACAAAAAAATCAAAAAAACAAAACAACCAACCTCAAAAATATCTCCCACAAAACATCTCCAAAAAACAACCCACAAAATATTACAAAAATATTACAAAACAAAATCCAAAACAACAAAATATCCAACCATATCAATACAAAACTAAATCTCCCAAAACCTACCACAATCTCCCACATATCCCCACCAC
>Ga0233379_1000113_pt1 | contig 11091 bp, 8 predicted proteins | sample ElkDunMinimDraft_8_FD_180679 | JGI IMG/M metagenome (GOLD analysis project Ga0233379, IMG submission 180679) | Fecal eukaryotic communites from dung pellets of Tule Elk in California, USA - Elk Dung F1 | ecosystem: Host-associated > Mammals > Digestive system > Large intestine > Fecal | place...
TTTCGTCAATCTAGTTCGGTCGATTCCATTTCTTATTTTACTTGTTGCATTACTTCCTTTAACAGACTTGCTAGTTGGAACAACGATTGGTCCAGTAGCTGCGAGTGTATCGTTATCAGTAGCGGCCATTCCCTTTTTTGCCAGAATAGTCGAGACGGCTTTACGTGAAATTGATAAAGGAGTTATTGAAGCGGCAATAGCTGCTGGTGCTACTCCTTGGATGATAATTAAGGATGTATTATTGCTTGAAGCAAGATCAGGTATCATATCTGGCATAACGTTGACGTTAATTAGTTTAATCGGGTTTTCTGCTATGGCAGGAACGGTTGGTGGAGGCGGAATTGGTGATTTAGCTATTCGCTTTGGCTATTATCGCTATGATAATACAATCATGATTGCAACCGTCTTAATTTTAATCATATTAGTTCAGGTTATCCAATTTGCAGGTGATTTCATCGCCAAATTTGTAGATAAAAGATAAAAGACAAAAGAAAGTGGGAGAATACGATGAAAAAATGGTTTACAGCATTTATTTTATTACTAGTTATTGGAGCTTTAGCTGCTTGCAGTAGTGATAGCAGTGGAGAGAAAGCTAAAGAATCAAAGGAAATTAAAATTGGTGCAACTGCAGGTCCATATAGTGATATGGTGACTAAAGCCATTAAACCGGGCTTAGAAGATTTAGGTTACAAAGTAGAGGTAGTGGAGTTCAGTGATTACATTCAACCGAACAAAGCTTTGGACAGTGGTGACATTGATGCGAATCTGTTCCAACATAGTATATACCTTGAAACATTCGAGAAAGAGAACAATATGGATTTAACGGGATTAATTATCGTTCCGACAGCACCAATGGGTATTTATTCAAATACGTATAAATCATTTGATGAAGTTAAGGATGGGGCTACAGTTACAATTCCAAATGACCCAGTTAATGCGGCGCGCGCTCTCAATACATTGAAGGATGAAGGTTTAATTTCATTAGCGGAAGGCACAGACCCACTTACTGTTTCTGAGAAAGATATCACAGAAAATGTAAAAAAATTAAAATTTCAACCACTTGAATCTGGTCAGCTTCCACGTTCATTAGATAGCACTGATTTAGCAGCAGTACCAGGAAACTTTGCACTAGCTGCAGGATTCGATTTATTAACTGCTTTAACATTAGAAAATATGCTTGACCAATACCGAAATGTAGTAGCTGTAAAATCATCTGATGAAGAATCACAAATAGCAAAAGATATTCAATCTGTTGTTGAATCAGACGAGTTTGAAAAGGTGATTGATGAACAATTCGAAGGCTTTGGTAAACCAGAGTGGATGAAAAAGTAATAGATTAACTTGCAGAAGTCTTCCGATTCCATTAGCGCTGAGCGGTATGTACTTAACTTTCGATTCAGTGAAGATTGTAACCCCCTACTAAATAAAGCTAATGCCTCTGGAGGATGGCCGAAAAGTGTAGGTGGAATTTCAGGTAAATTCCGAAAAAAACTCCTTCAATAACACCGAGGCATTGGTGAGATAAGGAGTATGTAACTACTCAGAAGAAAATGAAACCCCCACTTTATGTGAAAGGTGGGGGTTTCCACATCATATAAGAAATGAGTGAGAAAGATGATAGCTATATCTGTTCATGGAGCACCAAGTGAATATATTTTAAGAGAAGGGGCTCTAAGTGTATTAGAAGAGAAGTTATTAGAACGAGGTTTACATAAGATACTCGTTGTTCATGGTGTTCAGTCGTGGGAGGCAGTGAAACCTTTTTGGCCAAAAATGAACCGGGTAATCTATGATGAGTACACGTATGGAGGAGAATGTTCTTTTAAGGAAATAGATAAGGTCACGAAGTTAGTGATGGGTCATTCCTATGATGCTATTATTGGTGTTGGTGGAGGAAAAGTACTAGATTTAGTTAAGGTTGTCTGTCATGAGACGCAGAGACAGTCCATTCTTATTCCTACATTGGCTTCTAATTGTGCTCCATGGACACCTATTAGTGTGCTTTATGATGAACTAGGTACATTTATCCGTTATGACGTTTATCCTGTAAGTACAAGTCTAGTACTAATAGAACCTAAAATTCTCCTTAAAGCACCACTGAACATGTTAGTTGCCGGCATTGGTGATACATTAGCAAAATGGTATGAAGCAGATGTTCAAATGGCAGGAATAGAAAATAAGCCAGTTCCGTTACAAATATCACATTATGCTGCGAAAAAGTGTAAAGATTTATTGTTACAGCATTCAAAAACAGCCATTCAAGCAGTGAAAATGGAAAAGTTAAACGACGATTTCATAAAAGTAGCCGAAACGATTATTGTATATGGAGGAATGGTAGGTGGTTTCGGTGATCATTATGGAAGAATTGCAGGTGCCCATGCGATTCATAATGGGTTAACAGTTTTAGAAGAAACACATCATGCGTTACATGGTGATAAAGTAGCCTATGGTATTCTTATTCAGCTCGTATTAGAAGGAAAGTGGGATGAAATTGATCAACTTATACCGTTTTATAAGGAGTTAGGTCTGCCTCTTTCATTACATGATTTAGGTGTGAACGAGATTAATGAGCCTTTGGTTGGAGCGGTTGCCGCAAAAGCATGTGTTCCAGAGGAATCGATTCATGTAATGCCAATTGGAACGATTACAGCGGATAGAGTATCTGAAGCTATTTTCACATTAGAAAAGTATCAGAGGGGATAATCTTCTGATAAGTTCCCAAGTAATGTTTTAATAAAAGTTACTTGGGAACTAGAATTTAGACTGATTGTACATGTACAGAAGCAACCATCTCCACAAACAACTCCATAAAACGTTTATCATCTGTCAATTCAGGATGAAATGCTGTAGCTAGAATATTTCCTTGTTTGACTGCAACAATTTTATCTTCGAAAGTTGCCAGTACTAGCACATTTTTTCCGGTCTTTTCTATATATGGGGCACGAATAAAGACAGCTGGAAATTTTTCTTCCATTCCTTCAATAGAAATTGATACTTCAAAGCTATCACGTTGGCGCCCAAAAGCATTTCGTTGAACAGTCACATCCAATAAACTTAGATGGGTCTCTTTTTGTTTTGTTAATTGATTAGCTAGGAGTACCAAGCCGGCACAAGTTCCGAAAATAGGTTTATGGCTTCCAAACAGTTTTAGAGGCTCGAAGAATTCATATTGATCGATTAATCGTCTCATTGTTGTGCTCTCTCCACCTGGAAGAATGAGACCATCTAACTCATCTAATTGTTCGACTCGCTTCACTACAATACCTTGGTTGCCTGTAAGTTCAATAAGCTTTATATGTTCCTGTATGGCTCCCTGTAATCCAAGCACCCCAATTTTCAGCATTTTACCAACCCCGTTCTTGCATTCTTTCTGAAGGAGATAATGTGGAAATATCAATGCCTTTCATAGGAGTGCCTAGTTCTTTTGATAATTTACCAATCAAATTATAATCTGTGAAGTATGTGGTAGCTTGAACGATGGCAGAAGCGAATTTCTCAGGTTTTTCCGATTTGAAAATACCGGATCCAACAAATACACCATCAGCACCCAGCTCCATCATCAATGCAGCATCAGCGGGTGTCGCAATGCCCCCAGCTGCAAAATTGACAACAGGTAACCGTCCTGCTTCTTTTATTTCCTTAAGAATTTCAAAGGAAGCACCAAAATTTTTTGCTTCCGTCATTAATTCATCTTCGTTTAAATTCACAACCTTGCGAACTTGGGCATTTACTTTACGTATATGGCGAACGGCTTCTACAATATTCCCTGTCCCTGGCTCACCTTTGGTACGAAGCATAGATGCCCCTTCTCCGATACGGCGAACTGCTTCACCTAAGTCTCGGCAACCACAAACAAAAGGTACTGTAAATGAACTTTTCAATAAATGAAACTCTTCATCTGCCGGAGTCAATACTTCACTCTCATCGATATAATCGACACCCATTGCCTCTAAAATACGGGCTTCAATAATATGTCCGATTCGTGCTTTTGCCATGACAGGGATAGATACAGCTTGCATAACCTCTTCGATTATACGTGGGTCAGCCATTCTTGCTACTCCGCCAGTAGCTCGAATATCAGATGGTACCCGTTCCAATGCCATAATAGCTACTGCACCTGATGATTCGGCAATTTTTGCTTGCTCGGCATTCACGACATCCATAATGACTCCGCCCTTTTGCATGTGGGCCATTCCTCGTTTTACTGTTTCACTCGCTAACGTTTTACTCATTTTTTAATCCCTTCCTTCCAATAATTTCTTGTTCTTAAGTATAAAAACAGTCAGACTGTATTAAAAGAGTCAGTTTTTAAAAAGTTAATGGTGTCAGAGAGTGAGGTTGTGTGAAATGGAGATGTTATCTTGTGATTTAAAGAGAACAGGCGGTACCCCGTTATATGAACAGTTATATGAATATATTAAAAATGAAATCATTCAAGGAAGGTTGCCTTTTAAAACAAAATTGCCATCAAAGCGGAAATTAGCTGATTTTCTGCAAATTAGTCAAAATACAATTGATACAGCCTATAATCAGCTTGTAGCAGAAGGATATTTAGAGGTGATTCCACGAAAAGGCTATTTTGTGATGGCAAGTGAAGATTTAGAATACATTCCTAAAGTAGAGAGAACCGAGAAACAGCAAGAGCAGGAGAAGGTGTATCGTTTTCATTTTCATCCAAGCCAAATAGATACGACCAGTTTTCCGTTTGCTTCATGGAGGAAGCTGGCAAAGCAGGTGATTGATGTAGAAAATAATGAGTTATTATTATTAGGTAATTCAAAAGGTGAATATGAATTACGAAAAGAAATAGCTAATTATTTATATCACGCTCGCGGTGTAATCTGTACTCCGCAGCAAATTATTCTTAGTGCGGGAGTTGAAATATTACTTCAGCAACTTATTGGACTGTTTAAGGAAAATACAATATATGGGGTTGAGGATCCTGGATACCATTTAATCCATCGAATATTAAAGCAGTATCCAAAACAAGTATTTCCGCTGTCAGTTAATGAAGAAGGCTTAACTATTGATGAACTTGAACAATCAAAAATTAACGTCGTATATATGACACCGTCGCATCATTTCCCTTATGGAAATGTTCTTTCAGTCAATCAAAGAGTGAAACTATTAAATTGGGCAGTTGGAAGTGAAAATCGATACATTATTGAGGATGACTATGATAGTGAATTTCGTTATATCGGAAAATCAATTCCTTCCTTACAGAGTATGGATCAATTCAATAAAGTTATTTATCTGGGTTCTTTTTCTAAATCATTAATGCCATCTATTCGCGTTAGTTATATGGTACTACCGAATCAACTATTAAAGATTTATGAAGAAGAGCTTTCTTTTTATCATTCGACTGTTTCACGTATTGATCAGCATATTTTGGCGAAATTCATAAGACAAGGGATGTTCGAAAAGCACTTAAATCGAATGCGTAAAGTGTACCGGCAAAAGCGGGACATCGTTATAAGTACGATTAGAGCTTGTACAGACCAAATATCAATCATAGGGGGGAATTCGGGACTACATATTGTTTTAGTAGTTGATAATGGTATGACAGAAGTTGAACTTGTAAAACAGGCAGAAATGTCAAATTTAAAAATATACCCGCTTTCATCCTACCGTATTGTAGAGAAAGAAAGTACTTTACCGGAAATAGTATGTGGTTTCGCTGGTATTGAGACGAAAAAACTAGAGGAAGCAATTCGTAGTCTTTTAGAAAGTTGGGGTCTTTGATTTAGGAGTTCTGGGTAAAAGTAAACGAATAAAATTTGAGTATTCAATAAAATTAGATATACTTTTCTTATAGTAATTTTATAAATTTATATTAGAAATCTATCATTTCAATAATCTAAATGAATCTGAGAGGAAATACAGATGGAGACGAAAAAAGTATTACCTATATTGTTTTTAGTTATGTTTCTGGTAATGGTTGGTTTCGGGATTATTATTCCTGTAATCCCTTTTTTAGCTGAAGAAGTCGGAGGGAGCCCGACGGAGTTAGGTCTTCTAATGGCTTCATATTCATTAATGCAATTAGTGTTTGCTCCTATTTGGGGGAGACTTTCTGACCGTATCGGAAGAAAACCTATCATGATTATTGGAATTGCGGGATTAGCACTTTCTTTTTTTATTTCCGCAATTGCTGATAGCTTATTGTTGTTATTTGTAGCAAGAATTATAGGGGGAACTTTATCCTCTGCCAATATGCCGACTGCGATGGCTTATGTAGCGGATATTACAACAGCAGAGAACCGAAGTAAAGGAATGGGGATTATAGGGGCCGCCGCTGGTCTGGGCTTCGTGTTTGGTCCAGCTATTGGAGGGATTTTTTCAAAAACAAGTCTTAGTCTCCCATTTATTATTGCAGGTGTTCTATCGCTTGTTACCCTACTATTGGTTATATTCTTACTGAAGGAGTCCTTACCTATTGAGAAAAGATCAGTGAACATAAATCACAAGGAAGAGTCAAAATGGAAAGGGTTTAAGGGACCTTATACAATCATGTATATTTTACAATTGATTGTAACACTTTCTATGGCAGGACTTGAAGCAACTTTCGCTTATTTTGCAGCTCAGAAAGCTGGAATTGATACAGTCGGGCTTGGTTATATTTTCATGATAATGGGCTTTGGTAGTGCAATTGTACAAGGTGGCTTGATGGGTCCGATGTCAAAGAAATATGGAGAAAGTTTCATTATTAAAGCGGGAATATTCTTCTCAATAATTGGATTTGTGCTGATTTTATTTACTTCAAACTTTTGGACAGCAGCTATTTTCTTAACGATTTTCGGAATGGGTAATGGTGTCATTCGACCAGCCATATCTGCATTATTAACAAAAAATAATACGACTGGGCATGGTGACGTTACTGGTTTGCTATCATCAGTTGATTCTCTTGGTCGTATTATTGGTCCGCCATTAGGTGGCTGGCTTTTTTCTATATCAATTGGTTTGCCATTCATTTTGGGAGCAGTTTTATCGATTGCAGCCTTTGTGTTTTACATAATTTACGAACAAAGAGTTCGCCGTAAAAACCAAGTAGTTTAACAAAAAGCCTAATAGGCTTTTTGTTTTATTGTAGTACTTCTTTAAATCTATTAACTAATTAAATATTGTGGTCTTCAAAAGGTAATAAGCATTATTGTTAATAATGCTTGCAAACAATATATGTTATGGAAAATTACTTTTCCTTAAGCTCTGTTATCGTTTGTTGTTGATTTTCGTGATTTTTCTTTGTTGATTATAACGGAGGGCGGCGACTCCTGTGGGATAAGCGTGCAAGCCGATACACCGCAGGAGCTTTGCTCCGAGGAGGATTGGCGCATGCCCCACGGAAAGCGTTCGCCCGCAGTGAAATCAACAATACCATTTAACAGAGCCATTTTGTTAAATCGGTATAAGGTGTATTATTCCAATTTATAAGAAAAGATAAGAATTACATATGTTAGAATATACAGAACATTTAAAAATAACATCAAGATCTAAGAATACTCAAATATAACTAAAAATAAGCGAACTAGAAAAGCGGGGATAAAATGACAATACATATTGAACCATCAAGAGAACAGATTGAAAAATGGATTGAAGAATATGTCCCTAATAAGGACTTGTATTTCCTTAAAGAGCAGGACCTCCATACCTTTGGGAACTATTTGAATCATATATTAGTAATTCCTAAAGATGAATTTTTTCAACATGAATCTTATAATCAAATTCAGATTGCCAATAGTTATGAATATTGGAATATATCAACAGAGGCTAAATACATTATTGTAGCAACTTCAAATTGGTTTAAAAATCTCGATATCAATAAGCAACAACAACTTAGTAGAATTCAAGTTGAAATGGGAAGAGGTCTAATTATACCACTGTCGTCGTCATCAAATAAATTTTCATTCCAAGAAGAAAATGTTGTCGAAGAAAATGATATAAAGTATTTGGTTCTTCAATATGAAATGTGGAGTAAATTGCCTTTTGAATTAAAAGAACTCTTAATAAAAGAATATGCACTCCAATGGGATAACTGGTCTTGTAATGAGATTCCAGTAAACACACCTGTACACTTGAAGAAATATGCTAATACATTCCCGATAGATTCTGGAAGTAATTGCTTATCTTCGACACTATTTGCCATAACCGAACAAGAGTGGATTATCTATGAATGGGTACACCCACAAACATTTCTACAAGGTCTCAAAAATGCTCAATATTATGTAGCAGACACAGATGAATTAAAAGTGGGCGATGTTGTTACTTGGGAAAATTCAGATGGAATCGTTCAGCATGCTTCATATTACATTGGAGATCATCTTTTCTTTAATAAAAATGGACAAACATTTTTTAACCCTTGGAAAATTGTTGCATGGTCTGAACTTAAAAAAGAATGGAAAGATCATAATATCAAAATTTATCGCAAAAAAATTCAGAACAGGAATCATAAATGAGCATATAAAAATATATACATTAGGCACTTTTAACTGAAAATTTTCTAAACTAGTGATTTTTCTTTAATTAGTTTATGATGAATGGGAACGTTTCAAATAAAGGAGATTATATTAATGAAAGAAAGCATTACATTTCCAGATCATATTCAAAAATTAATTGACTCTGTAAAGAAAAATCACTTAATCACTCAACATAATAAAAACTATATACCACCTAATCCAGAATTACTAATAGATGCTGCAGTTGCATTAGCTAAGGGGAAAAATATCCTGCTTAAAGGACCAACTGGTTCAGGAAAAACCACTTTTGCTGAAACACTTTCTCACATATTCTCAAATCATATGCACAGTATTAATTGTTCTGTTGACTTAGATACTGAAAGCTTACTAGGATTTAAAACTTTGCAATATAACGGTGGGAAACAAGAAATCACCTTTGTTCCTGGACCAGTTATTCAAGCGATGAATAACGGTCACCTACTATATATTGATGAAATTAATATGGCGAAGCCCGAAACTTTACCTATTTTAAATGGAGTATTGGATTACCGTAAAAAAATAACTAATCCTTTTACTGCAGAGGTCATTACAGCAAGCGAAGGTTTTGGCGTGATTGCTGCAATTAATGAAGGATATATTGGAACAACCCCTTTAAATGAAGCTCTAAAAAATAGATTTATTGTAATCGATGTACCTTACATTCAAGGAGAAGCTTTAAAAACCGTTTTGAAGCAACAAAGTGCACTTACAAAAGACCATGATATTGAATGGTTTACGAAACTATCTGCTGATTTAATAGCTGCTGTTCAACGAGGGGAATTGTCTGAAGAAGCAGCATCAATCCGTGGTTTGCTTGATGCTGCCGATTTATCAACTATTATACCAATTGAACGAGCTATTCAGCGCTGTATTACAGATAAATTAGACGAAGAGAATGAAAAACAATTAGTCCATCATATCGTCGATTTATTATTACCTTAATGGAAGGGAGTTTTCCCTTATGAAGTATATTAAATTCAACGATCGTACAGTTAATAGTTCGATGTATCGTCAATTACAAGATATCGCTCATGTATTAACAGATAATCAAAATTTCACATTTGAGCAATCATACGGTCATCAAATCAATCCACAAACAATGGTCATATCTGCCAGTCACTTTTGGGACCTTTATGAAGTAAACCAACGTTTTGCAGCGTATAAAACCGATGTGGTTTTACGCGCCCTAGGAACCTACCACTATACTGATTTAGAAGCATTTTTACGTTATCAAAAATGGATACAAAAGAACCAACTGAGAAAATTCGCTACATCACTCTTCACATTGCTGGAGGATCTACGATTAGAAGACATTTGTAGAGTTGAAAGAAAAGGGACAGTAAAATGGTTTAAAGTTCGACGGGAACTACTTTACAGTTATTATAAAACACAGCTCCGAGTCAACTATAGTCGTCAGTTTGAATGTGATGCTCTTTTTAATATGATAGCCCTGACATTATTAGCAGAACAGCCGATGTATCATTTCGATTTGGATGGTGGAAATCATTTAGAAGAATTGATGGAACGAATTAGACCAATCTTATATGAAATTTATGACGCGAAAAACACCGAACAAATTTCTTTTATTTCAAAACGGATTGTTTTAATTGTAAATCAAGCATTATCAAAAGATATTATAAAAGAGTATTATGTATTTCCTTTTCAAAATATAACAGAGTGGAAACTAGATCTACCATCTGAATTTGATGAATTGAAAAGGAAAGATGCTTTAAATAATGATGATAGTGAAGATATAGATGATGAAGATGAAATCATTAACAAAAGCTTCTCTACTTGGCATCGAGAAAATAAAAATGAAGGCAATAAACAAACATTTTTACGATTTGAATTAGAACAAGGAACAAAAACCTCCCTTATTGGTGACGGTGCAAGAGAAGGAAGCGATCAAGACCAAGTTGCAGCTTCTGTTCAAGGATCTTCCCATAAGAGTAACCAGCAACAATATGAACAGCTTGAAGCTCTTGAACAAAAGCATACAAAAAAACAAGACAAAAAAACAACTTACTTATACGGTGAAAGAAACCAATTCGCACGGCTTATACACAAACTTCCTGAACATCCATCAGACAACGATAAGAAGCAATATACAGCCTTTCAAAAAGAAATCGAATTAGAAGTAAAAAAACTACGTAAAACATTTGAAAAACAATTAGAACAAAAGAGAACGAATCAACGTAGTGATTTGTTATATGGAAGATTTTCAAAGAAATGGCTTCCGCTTTTGACGGAACCAATTCCTAGAGTGTTTTTTAAAAAACATCAGCCATCAATTGAATTAGATGCCGCTTTTACATTATTAATTGATTGCTCTGCATCTATGATTGATAAAATGGAAGAAACGAAAAAAGCGGTTATATTATTTCATGAAGTTTTAAAACAGTTGAAAATTCCACACAGCATTGTCGGTTTTTGGGAGGATGCACAAGAAGCAACAAAATATGATCAACCGAATTTTTATCATGAAGTATTATCAATGGACGAATGCTTTTTGCCTTCTGCTGGGTATTGCATAATGCAGCTAGAACCACAGGAAGATAATAGAGACGGCTTTTCTATTCGAGTGGCTGCAGAACATTTA
>Ga0233379_1000114_pt1 | contig 11083 bp, 6 predicted proteins | sample ElkDunMinimDraft_8_FD_180679 | JGI IMG/M metagenome (GOLD analysis project Ga0233379, IMG submission 180679) | Fecal eukaryotic communites from dung pellets of Tule Elk in California, USA - Elk Dung F1 | ecosystem: Host-associated > Mammals > Digestive system > Large intestine > Fecal | place...
GGTAATGACTCCGATTGCAGTTCCTCCAACAAGAGCTAATAGGCAATTTAAATTTTTCATGGTTATATATATTTAAAGTTAGTATGTACCTAAAACGTCGCAATTAACAGCTTTGTTTTACTAAAAATTGGTAATTGGTGTTATGATTCTAATAATTGATTTGCAGAATAGACGGATTCATATCGAATCGTCCATATAAAATGACTCCTGAACCGGAATATCGTATTGCATTATCAGCTATCTCTTGTACAATCTTATCTTTGTTTGAAAGATTTATATCACTTGCTTGTAGAAAAAAATTTCCTATAATATTCAACTTTTTGTTTACAAGCAAATACCCAATTTTTCCACTTTCGCCAAATCGCATCCTTGATAAATATTCTGCAATATGTCAAGAAGATTGCATCTTATAATCTTCATCCGGCTTATAATCTTTGCTAAAAACAGTTTTGGAAAATTCCAATATGCTATATGATTGCAATTTTTCTGATGCAGTTTTGTTCAGTTCTTCTTTTGATGTTGAAGTAAATATACCGTACTTACCCGTATTAGTGTTGATGATACCCCCCTCTTTTAAATTTATTCCGTGGTAAGATAATCCTTCCGAAAGTCTTGAATATATTTGGATGTCTTGAGGACTTGGTGCAATATTTCCGGATGGATGGTTATGCTCAAAATATACATCCTTTGCATCACATCTGATTGCTCCCTAAATGATTGCATTTGAATTTATGAGAGAAAAAGAACGTTCTCCGCTACTGAAATATTGTACAATTGCCTTTGATTCGCCATCTTCCCCCTTGGGAATAAAAACGGCAAATGTGTTTTCAACTCCAAAACTCTCTAAATGCTGAAACATCTCCGCAACTTTATCAGGTCCCGTAATTTTTTCACTTCCCATAACAAAATCTCTGCCTTTGAGTGAAAAAATTCTCTCTGACTTGATAAACTCACCCTCCCGAAGTTCTTTCCCCTCATCAAGGGATGTTCTCAGCATATCCTTATAGTGAGGAGGAAGATATTTTTCGGGATTTGCCAAATGGTGATCTGCAATTTGTTCTGCAAAATAAACCAATCTTAGATTTTCCTGTTCTTGTTCGGATTTGTTGTTTGTCTGTTTTAGTTTAACAATATCCGCTTCGATTTCTTTTAGACTGGGAAAATCCCATCCTTTTTCATTTCCTTGCGTTCCCACTCCAACCATTGGGTTTTCCAAGGTTCCGGCATCGTGCAATAAGCCTTTCCGATATTGTACATGTAACGCCACTTTAACATAAAGTAGTCCTCGTAAGACATTGGCAATGGTAGCTCCATTATTTCTTCCGTCGGCATTATCTCTTGATACCCGAGTTCCTCGAGAAACATCTTGTCGAGTTCCTTGTATCGACCTTGTTCCCTCAACTCTCTCTCTTTCTTGTCGTAATAATTCTCTTCCATAAGTTAAAAATTTGTCAATTAAATTTACAGTTATATTATAATCAAACAAGGTCATCGCCTCTTTTAGCAAAACGATTTCCTTTTTTGTCTCATTATTCGAATTATCCACACCAAAATAGGTGAAATTCTTTGTGTCTTTATATTTTCTGTCAATATCAATTGCCCTGTCACGTTGCGCAACCAATCCACTCAAAAAAGTATGACATGAAAGAAATCTCCCATCATCTATTCCTCTTTTGAGCATATTTTGAAACGTGGTATATGGGTCGTTGTAAACCTGAATGTAACCAATTTCAAATCCATCATTCAAAAGAGGATTGGCAATTTCTTCCGAAAAATAACCAAAGTCCCTCATTTGCGAATCATACACAACAGCGTATGAATCAAGTTTAATCATTTCTGCGATTTCTTCTGTTCCCAAAGCCATCGACTTACCCGAAGCCGGAGCACCTGTAACAAAAACGATATTCTTTTCTCCAATGGCTTTCATTTGCTCCTTAACCAATTCAAAAACCTTATCGTTCAATTCACCGCTCAAATCATAAAATTCGACCACGTTAGTCTTATCGTAGCCATAAGGGGCAAATAATTTCCTGATTTCATCAGGATCTATAATTATTTGCTTTTGGATTACCTTTCCATCCTTTTCCTCTCTAAACAAAGATACATAAAATTTGGCTAAATTCAAAAGATTACTTCTTATATTTTTGTCTCTATCAGCCTTATTTTCAGAATTATTAAAGGTTTTATTTATCGTTTTTAAAATCTCTATTGATTCTGATGACAACTCCCTTTGGGGCGAATTTTCACTTTCCCAAAATTCCATTATCTTTTTTCCATATTCTCCTAATTCTACGTACTCCATGGGCAAATAAATTATTACTATTTAAAAACAGATTAAGAGCGAAACCATTGTTCCGCTCCTAAATCAATAATACAAGGGAGAAAAAAATTAAAGTTTTGCACCTTTGCTTTTTTTCGTTTTTTTCTCTTCCTTGGTATCTGCCTTTTTGGTATCTGCCTTTGTTTCAGCTTTGGCGTTTATTGCCTCCTTGGCATTCTGATATGCTTTTTGTCTTGCTTCTTTATCAACCAAATTTGCTTTTCCCTCGAACTGAACACCGGACACATCAACACCTTTATTTTCATACAAACCCTTATTCAAAGTAACTTTACCATTTGAATTGATTGTTATGTGTACCTTGTCGATTTTTACATCTGCACCATCTTTCTTAAACGTATCAGTCTGAATAAGTTTTGGATTTAAAATATCTTCTTTTTTGAATTTCACTTCGTAATCGGCATTTATGTTGTTATATCCCTTGTAGGTGCTTGTTGACGGAATAACAAAGTGAGACGATCCGTCCTTGCCAAGCTCCTTGCGAGCGACAACATCCAACTTTACATTACCATAGTTGTCAGACGGCAAGTTTGACAAATCGTTTCTGTTTAGAGTAATGTGACAGAATTTGTTCTCGCCACTTTGTTTTTCATAACCGCCACCCACATAATCAGGAATGTTTTTCATTTCCTTGATGACAGCAGCATACTTTGGATTATTAGCCGTTTCGGTATTTTCAATTTTCTTTACTAACTCTGCCTTTCTTAATAAAGTATTGATTTCGTATGCTTTTCCCTCCAATATCGGGCTTGCTCCCTCCAAACCAAGAGCCTTGTTATTCAACTTTATTACACCATCGGTTGTGATGAGCAAGCAGATGCTTTGTTTTACAGTACCATCGGCATTGGTAAAATCCTTGGTTGGCAAGCCCATGATTTCAGATTTTTTGACTGAAAAATCTTTCACCGAATCAATGTCAATGATGTTTTTGTTTTTCTCAATGATAAAACAATTTGGCTTTTTGGAATCCGGTTCCAAATCTTGACGTTGATGAACGGCAAAATACAACATACCTTTGTTGTCTGATTTTAGACCTTTCAGCGCATCTTTGTCAATTGTTACGTTATAGAAAGGAGTGTTTAACTTAACTATTTCACCATCTTTGTTAAGTGAATTGTTTTGATAAGCAGAACCGACAAATTTTAATACCTGTTCTTTTTTTTCTTGATTTTTCTCTTCCATTCTTCTTTAATTAGTTTTTTATGTTATTAAATTTTTCTTCCTTTACTCTTTTGGGGTTTTGGATCATCCGAAACAATTTGTTTTTCCTTAACCGTTGAACTCTTATCTTTTTTCAGTTCTTCGTTTCTTGCTCCATCGTTATTTGCCTTTACCTGTGCTTTATGCTCATTTACCACTGCAAGAGGCGGTTTTTTAGGGGAAATCCCCACTCTCAAATCAGCAGGATTAAGTACCACATAACCAGAGTAAGGAACACCTTTATTGTCTAATAATTTGTTTTTCCTTACTACTTTTCCCTCTAAAACATCATCGATGTTTTTCTTTGTCATATTTAGTTTGGATTCTGAAAGTTTCTTTCTGATCGCATCCTCTCTCCATAGAACAAGATTGTTTGTTTCTTTGTCGTAACCGATAACCCCTTTAACTTTCTGACCATTTTTAGCAGTTACCTCTACCGATTTACCAATAGAGCCATAGTTCAACAGATTATCTTTATCTTCTTTAGAAAATTTATATCCTTTCCACATCTCCATATTCTTCAAGGTTTGGACATCAATATCACCATACACCTTTGATTTAAGTGATATGCCATCCTTGCTCACCTTTAGAAACAGACGACCGGGATAATTTAATTCTTCACCGTCTTTCGACACTGCCGTTAATTTGAGAACCGAAGTACATTCACCATTTACCAATTTCATCAAATCCTCTTTTTTTAAGTCAGTCATATTGTATTTTTCCTTTAACTGACGTGAAATCTCATCTATTAATTTATGTTTTGTCTCGGTTGGTTCAGGGGTATCAATTTTTTGTTCAAACTTCTTATCCATAGGATCACCGTTAATTGTGGTAAAAACAGATGTCTGCGGATGAGCAGCCACAATATCATATACAGATTTAATTTTATCCTCTTCAATAGAAGTCAATTTTGCATCAAATCCGTTATCTTTCAACATTTGTTCAAGGCTTTCGCCGTCCTTGTTATACATCATTGCATAAGAAGTTGTTTTCTCCAACCCTTTCTCCTCCTGTTCAGCTGCTTTATCGATTATCGCCTTGAAGTTCTCATCATTTTGGGTGAATGATTCCATGTCCTTACAATCAACTATCGACATTGACATCTTACCATTATCGTTAGCAACGAAAATGAATTTATCGTTACCATCCAAAGAAACATTATCATCACGATGCAGAGCATTTCTTACATCGACAGCGTTTAATTTTTTCATCATTTCCAACATCGCTGCTTTTTGATTATCTCTAATTTCCTTTTCCTCTCTATATCCGTCCATAAACGCTTTATATAACATTATCAGTGACGGTTCATGTGTATGATTATTAGGTCTTTGATGTTCTTCCGTTTCTATTTTAGATTCTTTCTTAACCTCTTTAATCGTTTTCTCTTGCAACTTATCCAAACGTACACTTTGGGATTCGATTTCTTTGCGAAGTTTCGCAATTCTATCGGCTTCTTCTTGTTGTTTTTTTTCCAGTTGCTCAAGTTCCTTGATTTTTTGCGCAAGCTCGGCAGACATAGAAGAGTAATCATCTTTCATTTCTTCCGATGTTTTCTGTTTTGATTTCTTCTCTTTATCTTTTAGAGAAGTGTTAAGATTTTCATCAATTTCTATTTTTTCCATATATATGAACTTTAAAAGTACGTGCAAAGATATATTTTTTTATAAATATACAAAATTATAGAGACAAAAAAAATCAAAGAAAGAACTCTAAAAGTTCTTTCTTTGATTTAGGGTATCTTGCACACCCAAATTAAACTAAAATGTTCGCTTGTAATAATTTGTCAGTGCTTCTCTTAATAGTTCGCACTGCGCTTCAACCAAAGCATTAATAACACATTCTTTTGTCGGATAACAATCGTTTATCATATTCAAATCAGATTCACTAACTTCCTCGTCTCCCAAATACCTAAAAAGTATATCACACAATAATACATTACCGTCTAAATGATATTTTAAAATATTTTTTTCTATAAAATCCCAATACTTAAAATCTAAATTCTCCATATCTTAACCGCCCATGCCTTTAGGACTTGTTTAGGGTATCTGGCACACCCGAATTAAACATAAATTTTTACTGACAAACCCGATTTATTTTTTTCTCCCTTATATTTTAATTTCTTTCAGGAGAAATTCTAAATCAAGTAAGTCAAAGAACGCTGTAATCCGCTGATTACATTGCTTTAAATGTGTAGCGATAGAGAGATAAGACAAGGGAAAAAGAAATAAAAATCTGATTTGCGTTAGCATTTAAATTAGATTTTTTTGTTTTTTGCACTTCACCCTTGACGTTCTATCGAGCGAACTACATTTGCAATGAAATCACGAATTGCAGCGTTTGATCTGCTTCGATGAAACCGGAAATTCACACAAAAAAAAATAACGACTTGTGAAAGTCGCTATTTTTATAATATGAATAATATTAAACAAAATAAATATCATCAAAATTAGCCGTCTATCGCTTTCGCTCTTCGAGCACTCAAATCCTCAAACCTCGGATCAGTGTTGAGAATCTCTAATTGACGTTCAATCAATCCCTTGATGTCATTGCGAATCTTCTCTTCCTGATTATGCAAAACCTCTTTCATCTGAGCATCCCTTATCTTCTGCATATCCGACTTTAATTCCATTATCCTACGGAAATAATCCTCGCTTGCTCGCAAATATGACGTTATGCTGTCTCGCTTCTTCGATAAAGACATTTCTTCATTCGATACAACTTTGGATATATGTTTTAAAACAATCACAAAAATATGCGAAACACCTCGCTTCCTTAACTCATTAAGATTGGACTTCTCTTGTTTCACCCAAAGTGAAACATACTTATTCTCCATTAAGGACTTTAACGCAGAATCAAAAGATTCTGCATCAATCTGCGTTTGTGATAACAACTCATCACGAAATCTGACTATCTGATTAGATATGCTTTTGCCTATCTTCGATATGCTTTCCAATACCTTGTCCTTGCCACTATCACCATTAAAAGTCTCAAAGATGAACTCCTTTACATCGTCTATCTTACATACTCGCTTAATCTCTTCACTAAAATTGTCCGAAACAATATCATCCCCATCACTAAACTTCTTTGCTATAATGTAATTATCAACATCCTCAATAAAAGATAATAAATGATTCTTAATGTCTGCAACAACCTTGGGCGTGTCAAAAGAATAAAACGTAGGTAAAGGCTTGTATGCCTTTTCCTCCTGTTTCACCGCACTAACATCTATAAGAATCTTCGAGTGGAATATCTTTTCACTCTGTTCCTCTCCTACATTGTCCGCTACCGCACCAACAAATGTTCCTTGACTTAATGTCGAAATTTTACTCGCCGGAATCATCGTATCATTCTGCTCACTAATAGATGTACTCAACCCATTCTCACTGAAACTGTGTGATGCCTTTTTCTGCTTGTTGCGACCAAACCGTTTCTCTAAATTATTAGCCGTATCTCCTGTTACCTGTCCCGAAAATAAATTACCTATAGTATTGATGATCGCCTTGGCTTCCTTGTCCCCATAATCTCGTATCAATTGCGTGTAATCCTGATATCCCAAACATACAGATACCTTGTTACTTCTCGCAGTGGCTATCAAGTTGTCAAGACCCTTGAAAAACATTGTCGGTAACTCGTCAATGATTAACGATACCTTGTGCTTGCCTTTCTTATTTATTACTTTCACAATTCGACCATTGTACAAGCCCAATGCCGTTGCATATATATCTTTCTTCTCTGGATTATTTCCTACACACAGAATTTTAGGCGATTCGGGATTGTTGATGTCTAACGTGAAATCATTACCACTCATTACCCAGTACAGCTGTGGAGACGAAATACGAGACAACGGAATACGAACAGAAGCTATCTGTCCCTGTAGTTGATCTTGCGCTCCCCCCTCCCACGCTTCCATAAATGCACTCATGTAGGAATTTAATGAAGCATTCATACTCATTAGCGGTATGCAATCCCCGTATTTAGAGTTAATCCACTCTATCACATGTGGCAACGTGCAATATTTACCACCCTCAATCTCCTTTAAATACCATATCGAAGCCGTTAAATAGTTAATAGGTGATTCAACAAAGAAATCTCCTTGCTTCTGCGCCCAACTCTTATTCAAATTCAACATAATGGTATATGCTGCATCATAAGCATCTGTAATCTCATTTAACGAACTCGACAAAATCGGATTGCATCGCAAACTCTTTCGTGGATCATCAAAATTGATGACACAAAATTTCGGAACAATCCCATACTTCTCTTTGTAACCATCCAAATTCCACAGAAAATGATTGTACACAATCATCGACAAATCAGGGAACTTAAAGTCATAACAATACATCGCAAAATTCTTGCGTAAGTGCTGACGAATAAATTCATTGATAACAGCAAAACTCTTTCCTGAGCCGGGCGTTCCCAAAACCTGTGTCGCCCGGAATGGATTCACTACATTAATCCAACCATTCCGCTCCTCCCCTTTGTAAAAATATTGCGTGCGCAAATTTACCGAATACTCATTCTCAATGTATTCTTCATTCTGTTTGAACGATTCTTGTATGTCATTCTTCTCGTCATTGTCAAGTAGGTTACTGTACATCCGGTGTATGTAATTACAACCGAATAAAAAGTAAAAAATACCTAACAAACTTATTAATATATATAATAAACTCCCTAAAACCATTGACGGTATTTTCAATAATACAGGTGACAACAAAATGAAAAACAACCCTAAGACTACAAAACAATATCCCTCTTCTCTTACTCTCGAAACTTTCTTCTTGTTATTACCCGATACATCTTTGTTGAAATCTTCATTTATCGGCGGTCGAACAAAAATATTCATCGCCTCAAATAAATCCGAAAACGGCTTAGTGAAAAATGGTTGATGATAATTCATCGAACGCTTGCCCCTCTCTGCCCAACCATGCAACCCGATAAATACAATCGCTATGAATAAGGTAATGTAAGGTATTGAAAAAACACCTGTCCGATTCTGAACATAAAAGGCAATTTCTTCTACTTTCAACATAATATCTTCCGGAAAAATTTCTTTCCATAACCCCATACAAAAATAGATTAAATTCAAAATGTAAAAGACTATCCCAATAACATTGGTAAAGTCTAACAATTTCCGCATAGCCTCCTCATTTTCTTTCGCCATAACTCTTTAATTTTCAATATAATAACAATTCAATTTATTTCGTACAAATATACGAAAAAAATGTGATTTTTTTATTGAGAAAACCGATAAAAATATGTATCTTTATGTGTTTTAATTTTTAACCTCATTAAAAAAAATGAAAGTAGTTTTAGCAGAAAAACCCAGCGTTGGAAAGTCGATTGCAAACGTTATAGGTGCAACATCACCCAAAGACGGCTATATGGAAGGTAACGGCTATCAAGTGACTTGGGCTTACGGTCACTTAGTCAAACTTGCAGATCCGGATGAATATATTTCAAGTGAAGATAAAACTTGGAAAAGCGAAGATTTACCAATTTTACCGAATAATTTTAAATACATCCCCGACACTGGCGAAGCTGCAAAACGCAAACAATTCAACTGCATCAAAAAACTTTTTGCCGATGCAGACGAAATTATTTGCGCAACTGATGCAGGTCGTGAGGGAGAAGCAATATTCAGATACATATATGATGCCTGTCGATGTACAAAACCTATCAAAAGATTATGGATATCATCATTAACGGATTCAGCAATAACCAAAGGGTTCAACTCTTTGCAAGACGGTAATGAATTTCTTAATCTATATGCCTCGGCAATGGCTCGTGCCGAAGCCGATTGGTTGATCGGCATGAACGCAACAAGAGCTTTAACCATTGCTTCAAAAAGCAAAAATGCCATTTCTGTCGGAAGAGTGCAATCACCTACCTTGGCAATGATTTGCAGTCGATTCATCGACAACCAAAATTTTAAACCTACCCCATATTATGTGGTTAGGCTTAATCTTTGCGAAAAAGGATATACCAAACAGTCCTTTGGGGCTAACTTCGCAAAGAAATTCAACACAAAAGAAGATGCCACGAAAATCTTGCAAAATATCTCAAACGAAATTATCGTAAGCGATGTGCAAATGACAACCGTGACCGAACGTTCGCCACTGCCATTTGATTTGACATCAATACAGGCGGAGGCTAACAAACGATTCAAGTTCAAAGCACAAAAAACACTCGACATAATACAAAAACTCTATGAGGAAAAATTGGTTACTTACCCAAGAACAGGTTCACGTTACTTGGGAACCGATATGATAAACGAAATATCTTCAAACCTACCAAAACTAATTAATAATTCGCATGTAAACATCAGCGATGCCGTTAAGTTCATCGAGAAAAACGGAATGAACAAAACTCCTTTCAATGATAAGAAACTAACGGATCATCACGCAATTATCCCGACATTTGAGCCTTTGACGAAAATTTCGGATGACGAAATGAAAATCTATCAGATGATTTCCGATCAACTCGTCATGAGCCTTATGCCGGATTGCATAAAAAGAAAAATTACCTACTCGTTTGGTAATGAGGAACCAATATTTACCGCATCCGGAACACAAATAGAAAAAATCGGTTGGCGTGACTTCCCCGGAAAACGTCAAGAGAAAAACGAAGATGAAGAGGATAACCAAAGCGTTCCGGAACTAAAAAAAGGTAACACCTGCTCCGTCTTAGATAAAGTTGTCAGCGAAAAAATGACCGTCAGACCACCATTATTGACAGAAGCAACGCTTCTAAAAAAAATGGAAACTGCCGGGAAAGAAATTGAAGATGAACAACTAAGCAAAGCAATCAAAGATTGCGGACTTGGAACACCTGCCACAAGAGCTGCAGTAATTGAAACACTATACAAAAGAGAATACATAACTAACGATAAAAACCATTTGTTGCCTACCGACAAAGGAATGAAAGTGTACGAAATAATCAGCAAATACCCCATTGCTGACGTGGAAACAACAGGTAGTTGGGAATTTGATTTGAACAGAATCGCCGATGGCGAATTGCCTAAAGAAGATTTCGATGAAAAAATAAAATCCTACGCAAAAGAAATTACTTCATCACTGCTGAACGTAAATATAACTATTTCATCGACAAAACAATCCGTTGGCATCTGCCCGGTGTGTGGCAAAGAGGTGTTCGAGGGCAAAAATTCTTACTACTGTTCTGGAATTAACAAAGATGATGAGAATAGTTGTAAGTTCGGTTTCGGTAAAGAAATTGCCTCGAAAACAATTTCTCTTGCAAACGCAAAAGCTCTGCTTTCTGAAAAGAAAACAGGATTGATTAAAGGCTTTAAGTCAAATGCCGGGAAAAGTTTTGATGCTATGCTTGTTCTCGATGAGAACAACAAAGTAAATTTCCAATTCGAAGCACATGAGAAAATAGCGGTGGGCATCTGCCCAGTATGTGGCAAAGAGGTGTTCGAGGGCAAAAATTCTTACTACTGTTCTGGAATTAACAAAGATGATGAGAATAGTTGTAAGTTCGGTTTCGGTAAAGAAATTGCCTCGAAAACAATTTCTCTTGCAAACG
>Ga0233379_1000115_pt1 | contig 10975 bp, 12 predicted proteins | sample ElkDunMinimDraft_8_FD_180679 | JGI IMG/M metagenome (GOLD analysis project Ga0233379, IMG submission 180679) | Fecal eukaryotic communites from dung pellets of Tule Elk in California, USA - Elk Dung F1 | ecosystem: Host-associated > Mammals > Digestive system > Large intestine > Fecal | place...
GTAAACGTAGTTTTTAATAATGCTTTGCTTCGCTACTATGGTGTAACCAGTAACGATTATTTACGATTGACACTCTTCTCCTTAGCAAGCATTATCATGGGAGTTATTATCATTGGGTCTGTTGCGTTAATTTACAATGCGTTTGCGATTAGCGTTTCAGAACGAGCAAGGCATCTTGGAATGCTCTCAAGTGTTGGGGCAACAAAAAAGCAAAAGCGTAACTCAGTATTTTTTGAAGGTGCTATTATAGGAACGATAAGTATTCCAATTGGGATCATCGTTGGACTTGCCGGAATCGGGATAACCTTTGCTTTTATTAACACGTTCCTTGATCGAGCACTTAACGTTACTGAGAAGCTGCAATTAGTGGTCACACCAGCATCGATTTTTATTGCATGTGCCATTTCAATCGTAACGATTTTCATTTCAACTATTATTCCAGCTCTAAAAGCATCGAAAATTTCTGCCATTGATGCGATTAGGCAAACACATGATATCAAACTAACTAGAAAAATAGTTAAAACATCAAAAATCGTTCGAAAAATATTTGGTCTTGAGGCAGAGATTGGATTAAAAAATGTCAAAAGGAACAGAAAAAGATACTTGGCTACTGTATTTTCACTTGTCATCAGTATTGTTCTCTTCTTATCGGTATCCTTTTTTACGGAGAACTCGAAAAAATCATTAGCTATGTCACAAAACGATTATAATTTCGATATTGAGATGCATAGTGAAGAAATGAATGCAGCGGATTATCAAGCATACACAAAACTTGAACATGTAACTAAATCAAGTATTATCCAAAAGACTGAGTTTATTGCGTGGATTGATAAGAGTGAGATTTCGAAGGAATTACGTGAGCTTGTGAAAGAGGATTCATCATTACTAGATGATGGGAAGTACCCTTACTATATAACATTAAATGTTTTGGATGAAGAAAACTTCCACGACTATGCAAAACAAGTGGGGGTCAACCTTGAAGACGTGCAAAATTCAGAAACCCCAACAGCGATAATTATTGATGAAATCAAATATGAAGGCAAATTCGGGAGAGTTATTGAAACAAAGCCAATTCGCACTAAACCTGGTGAAGACATTGGATTATTTACAACATCGACTGAGGATGGAGAACATAAATTAGTGAATAAAGTCGTCATTGGAGCGCTAACAAATCAAATACCAATGGGAGTCACCACTTCAGGTTTTGATACATTAGACATTATCGTCTCCGAAAAAACAATGAAACAGATTATGACCGAAAAAGCGGACGCTAAATTGGCAACATACTTGTATATGGACTCCTCTGACCCCATGGCAACACAAGAAGCAATCGATGAAATAACTGATTCTAATGTGTCTGTATATAATGTTTTCAAAAGTAGGCAGCAAACTGAGCAACTTATTTTGCTAATGTCCGTATTCACGTATGGATTCATTGCGTTAATTTCATTAATTTCGATTGCGAACATTTTCAATACGATTTCAACAAGTATCTCTCTTCGCAAGCGTGAATTTGCGATGCTGCGATCCGTTGGAATGACGCCAAAAGGCTTCAATAAAATGATCCATTACGAAAGTATCTTCTACGGGGTCAACGCTCTCCTGTATGGCTTGCCCATCAGCGTTCTCGTCATGTTTGGGATACACTGGTCAGTTGGAAACACGTTTGAATATGGATTTACCCTTCCATGGAAGAGCATACTTTTCGTAATCGTCATGATATTCATCATTGTAAGTTCAGCCATGCTTTATTCCATCTCTAAAATTAAGAAAGAAAATATCATCGATGGACTAAAACAAGAAAATATATAAAGAAAATGGAAAAGACGAGTCACTAGCTAAACGGCTTATCTTTTCTTGTTTTTTTATGATTGGTACTTACGTATCAAACTCAACAAGATATTGTTGTAAGTAAATGGCTATGCAGTTACATTTTTACTAAATGCATTCTCCTACTCTAGAACACGCATATTTATGGATTCCTTGAAATGCAACAATTCAAAGCTGATTTTTTCAAAGCACTTGCCCACCCTTTACGCATCCAAATATTAGAGTTACTGTGTGAAGGTGAAAAAAATGTCAATGAGATTCAAAGCGTTCTCGGCAGTGAAGGTTCAGCAGTATCTCAGCAATTAATGGTGCTGCGAAGCAAAAATATTGTTGTAGGGAAAAAGGATGGCAATAAAGTTCTTTATTCCTTACGTGACCCGTTAATTATTGATTTACTAGCAATTACCAAACAGATCTTCACCAATCAGCTAAATGATGCGATTAACATGCTTGATTCAGTAAGAGAATAGTTATAATCACTCTAAGATAGGAGTATGGCATTGCGGATTCCACAATGCCATACTCGTTTCTTTTTCTTGTGGCAAAATGTCTAATAGAAAATTGAATAATTTCTTACGCCTTAACCTTACGATCATTAAACAAATTCACACTTTCAATATCAGGGAGTTTACGTAAAACAGAACTACTTAACCAAATTATACTAAAAGCAATCATTGAGATACCACATATCATAACTGGGATTTGTGATGTAAAAGTTTCTCCTATAAACCCACCAATGAGAGAACCTATCGGCATTCCTATAGATGCTGCACTCGTTATTAAGGTGACTACTCTTCCTATATACGCTGTCTCTACTTGTTTCTGTATCGCTGAAAATACAAGGATGTTTAGAATCCCAATGGAAATGGCACCTGCAGAGAATAAGATTAAAGATGCCACTAATGGTAAAGTTGAAGCGCCCACCCAAACGATACCTGTACCCAAAAATGAAATGATCATTAACTTTCCGAAATCGATATGCTTTAGCTTTGGAGAAATAATCGTTCCAATCATTATTCCTATCGACATGGCCGCAAGGTAAAAACCATAAGTAGCTTCTATACCGTTACCTTTCATGAGGGAAAATGCAGGTAAATTTGTTGTCATAATAACCATCGCAATATTATTGAAGGTTATAGAAAAAATCATTTTAGGAATTAATGAACCTTTAATATAGTTAAATCCTGCCTTAAGATCCGTAAAATAATGATTAACTGTAGTTCTAATAGAATGAGGTTTATCTCTGAGGATTTCTGGTTGTTGGAAGTTAAAAAATGAATAGGAAACGGTCACTAATAATAAACAGACAGCCGTAATTGTAATAGCTGGAATCGTACCTATGAATGTAATGATAATGCCTGCACCTGCAATAAAAGCAATGTCCAGTGCTTCACGAATCGTTTGTAAATAAGAATTCGCTTCCACTACATTCTCTTTCCCTACAATTATTGGAAGTATCGTAGATTCGATTGGATACGTAAATTGGGTAAATAACGCGGTGACGAATAACAAAATTATGACATACCAAACATGTAGTCCAATCGTGTAGTGCAATAACGGTAGGGTAAATAAAATGATCGCTTTTATAAGATTGCTATAGACTAAACCGTTTTTATATTTAAAAAAGTTAGCTAGCGGTGCAATTAAAAATCCTAATGCACTTGCTGAAGATATCGCAAAAACAGCAAAGCCGGAATAAAGAACACTTCCACTCAAATTCAAAACAAGTAACATACCTGCAACTATGTAAATACCACTTCCCAATCCATTAATTAAAACACCTGTCATTAATAATAAAAAATTTCTCTCCAACATAAATGATTTTATTTTTCTCATAATTATTCCTCCTTGTACTCTTTAATAAGAAATTCAATCGTATATGGTAATTGTTCTGCATGGTCCTTTTCTTTATAGGACAAGTGGCCATATTTAAAGAATAGGTCTCCCAACTCTTTACTTAGCTGAGCCAAAAGTTCTTTAGACAAATACATATCTGCAGTTCCACCATCAACATGCCCTGGTGGAGACACTTTCTCAGTATTCTTAAATGTCATAGCTTTCGCTCTGTAATACTTTTCTACAACCCCTTTTTCAGTATTAACACGATCAACTTCTAAAATATCGTGCTTTAAAAGCTGTTGAATATGATAGTAAATAGTTCCAGGGTTTTTCCCCATGTAATCAGCTGCTTGTTTCGGTGTCATAGGTTGTTCGTAAAGCAAAGCTACCAATCTTGATCGTAGAGGATTAGACAACACTTTTTGTTGTTCCCAGTTAATTTCCATAGCATCATGTCTATTCAAAAATTTCTCGTCCATCATTATCACCTTTATTCCTTAATTTGGATTCCCAAATCGATTTATAATTATAATACGATTTGTAAATCCAAATGTCAATAAATAACATGTATTTTTTTACCTTTTATTTATGCAATAAAAATTTTAATCTCTCTTTTCCATACTGTCTTTTTTACTGCTAAACGCTTATAGTGATTCATTCCCTAAATAAAAAAATCTCCTTAAAGGAGATTTTTTATTTATTCTTTATCCAATTGCACTATCTTCACATTGGTCATCTGCTTCAAAAATTAATATGTATGATTCAGTGGAGTCCTCGCTACATTCCTGTACTACCTTCAACAGTCTATAACCTCGCTTGCCCATCCGATTCAAATTCGCTTCTAATTTTTCAATCCGAGAAGAATCGCTCAATTTACCGTCTATTTTTTTCACTTCATATTTGTATATATCCATCAAAATCCCTCCTTCATTTTTACATGTTTCCCAAATAGAAGCAGTTCTACTCACCTCTAGCTATAACCAGTTCCATTCATTTTGGCTAGAACAGTACGCAGCCAAGACTCGTTTTCAATAATAAATTTTTCAACGCCAAATGAATGAGAAGAACTAATAATTTTTTCTTGTATAAACTGCAATAAGGGTAATGTTAGATGGTGATGTAATGGATAAAAAACAAATCATAAAGTTCGGCACTTGGTTAGATGCAGTAGGAACGACATTGTCGGCCATTGGCAACACACCATTTCATTTCATATCAAAAGATAGACTTAAAAGAATTGACTTAATTGGTGATTCCTTGCAAGCGACAGCTAGTTCCATAATGGCTGATGCAGAGGAAGAATTTAATTTATTTAAAATAGGAAATATGATTGATGCGAGTGGGAATGTTATTGAAATTGCAGGAGCTAACCTTCCATTTACTAATCCTAGGTCTAATCAGATACTTCTAGTCGAAGGAAACGGATTACAAACGATTGGTACAGGTTTAACTTTTATTTATTCCTACGAATATGCTCTCCAGACAGAATTTGAAGAGATTGAATTGGGTACTCTGTATGGGATATACGGCAGTCTCATTCAAACAATTGGTTTAGCGATGCAAACAATTGCGGCACTATTACCAGAAGACAATCTGCAAGGCCAAAGGCTAAATACTGTAGGTACCTGGGTTCAAGCGATTGGGGCTATCTTGGAAGCAATAGGTGTATCTTTGTAAAATTATAGTCTTTGTAACTGCTCTTTATCTCAATTTAACAAGAATAGGAACACTCCTAAACGCTTAATCCTCCCTAATACAATTAGGTTAAATAAGAAAATCAAAAAGCGTGCAGGTAGATTTAAACTGCACGCCTTTTGTTTAAGGAATATCTATTTTTATTGGTTCCACAGGTGAATGAGTTTCAACATCTGATGGCCATACCGTTAAAGTTGTATTTTTTAGCAAGTCTGGAATCACTAATTTTCTAACAATGGTTGTCTTATCCCCATTTGTTATTTGATCGATTTTCCCATCACTCCTTCCTCCCATTGGTAATTTAGTATTACTGTCAACATTAAGCATTCCATTGAAGGAATCTAATTTTCCCTTTGGATAAGTGACACTATAAATGATAGCAGTAGAAGCTTTACCAGTTATGACAGATTCCACTTTAAATACCACATCACCCTCAGGATTCGTGCTTTCTTTGTTTTCAAACAAATATTCCTCGATTGGGTTTTGTTGAACAGGTACATCAAATTGCCAATTGCCTTTGTTCATCCCGATTTCTTCAAAGGAAACGGGAATGGTATCATTCTTAGGCAGGTCCTTATATGGGTATACAATTCGGATATGTCCTGTATATCCATCTTTCGTTTTCGTCAAAGTTGTCAGTTCCTTTGTTTCATCGGCTAGTGGGTCACCATTAAACAATTCATATAAGGCATAATAATATCCATCTTCCTCCTGAAGAATCCCTTTCACATCAAACGTAATTCCAATTAGATATCCGTCATAGTAAGCACTTGTTAACGCAACATCCACACCGTTGCTTGTATAGGTCTGATTGAGCTCCTTCACTAGATTTTGCTTTTCTAAGCTTCTTCCAACCATATCGTTAAAGTTTACATACAAGCCTCCGATTATTGGTGCATCCGCCAACACTCTTGAAATAGTGGGGTCGATGAAGCTTGAACACATCAGGATTCCCGCAGCAGCCGCTGTCATAATCCAAGTCTTTAAAATAGGTTTCTTTTTCTTAGGTCGTTTTTCTTCTGTAGCACGATTAATCCCTATTTTTATTGAACGTAAAACCTCTTCCTTTGGTACATCAACTTCGTTCACTTTATTAGAGAATGTGTTTTTGTCCATCAAAGTAACTCCCTCCTAATAACTTTCGTAACAGTTTTTTCCCACGGCTCAAATGGGTTTTAATCGTATTTTCAGGTGTCTTTAATGTTTGGGCAATTTCCTTTAAACTCATATCGTAATAATAGAAAAGGATAATACTCATCCGTTGCTTTTCTGGTAACTTTCCTACCGCTTCAGTAAGGTCCATCTTTTCATCCATCCTTTCTCTCGGAAAGGTTAATTGCTCTGATAAAGTGACCACATTGTTTCTTTTCCTTTGGACATCATACGCACAATGAATAAGAATTCTTGTTATCCAAGTTAAGAAAAATTCTTCGTTCCTTAATTGTTTTATGGAGCTGAATGCCTTATAAGCTGTCTCTTGTATGACATCTAGCGCATCATCTCGATTTCCAACATACAGATATGCCGTTCTATATAAGCGATCACTATGTACAATTAGCAATTGTTCAAAGGCCTCTGAATCACCCTGAATCGCTTTTCTGATTAAACTCAATTCATCCACCTTTTTTCCCTCCTTTACTCATTAGAGAAGACTACACGGTTAAAAGTTTCAATTTTTTAAATATACTATTTTATCGTTATGGATGATAGGAAAGTAGAGGGTAAAATTGAAAAAAGATTAAAACGTAGATAGATTTTTAGTTTAGGGAATGCCTCTATTAAATTATTTTGTAGAAATGCACTTTTAATAAGGAAAACAGCAAAAAACTGCCTCCCTTATTAAGGCTTTAATTACGAAAAAAGCATAAAAAAAGACAAGGCTACTAGAAAATCTCTTTCTAGTAGCCTCGTTCACTTTCAAAAGGTCTATTTTAATAAGCGGACCAACCGCCATCTGTCGCAACGACAACACCATTAACAAAGGAAGATTCATCGCTACCTAAGAACAAAGCAACATTGGCAATTTCCTCTGTTGTTCCTTGGCGATTCAACAAATTCGTTCCAGCCACAGCTCTTTCCATTCCAAACGGATCGGGATTACTCAATGATTTTGTTATATTCGTCGGAACAGCACTTGGTCCGATGGCATTACAACGAATTCCTAATTTACCATACTGAGAGGCAACATTTTTCGTCATACCCACAACAGCGTGTTTAGACGCTGTATAAGCTAGTCCACCACGACCACCTGTTACACCGGAAATAGACGCCATATTTACAATGACACCTGCTTGTTTTTCTTCAAAAATAGGTAATACTTTACGCATCGCTCTCATAACACCTGTTGTATTAATCGCTAACACTCGATCCCATACTTCATCAGGAACATTTCCTGCTGCATACATATTATCAACTACACCAGCATTGTTGACTAAAATATCAACAGTTCCGAACTCTTCTACTGCTGTATCAATCATATTTTGAATATCTTCTTCTACCGTTACATTCGTTCTAACTGCAACAGCCTCGCCACCATTTGCTGTAATTTCAGCAATTGTTTCTTCCGCTCCATCCATATTCATATCTGCAATGACGACCTTAGCGCCTTCTTTCGCATATAATATGGCAATAGCTTTCCCTAATCCTGCCCCTGCACCAGTAATAACCGCAACTTTATTATCTAATCTTCCCATATTAAAAGTCCCCCTTTTTCTTGTTGTAATATATCTCTTCATTCCTATTTTAACATAATATTCTCACTTTAACGATTAACATGATTTTTCTGTAATTAGTTATCACCCGCGTTATAATATAGTAAAAATATGGAAAAGGGGCGATGTTTTGAAGCGAAAAACCACCATTATTCCAACCATCTTAATCCTCTTATTAGTTGGTATTGTATTCTTTAAAAATAGCATTATACTTGACTCCCTCGGCATTCATATCGAACTTCCGTTTACTAAAAAAATAGAAATACCAGATACATACACAGTAGTCGACAGCAATCACAATGGTATTTCAGATGCACTCGATATTGTCCATACCGCTCGGGTTGAAGTAGAAAACCGAACAAACTATGAAAGTAATTATTATAGTGGAGGCTATCCTCCAGATGATGAGGGTGTTTGTACAGATGTCATTTGGCGTGGATTAAAAGGAATCGATGTGGATTTAAAAACAATGATGGATAAAGATATTGCTGAAAATATCGACCTCTACCCAAGAGTGAACGGCAAACCTGATCCCAATATTGATTTTCGCCGTGTACCGAATCAATATGCTTATTTCGAAAGGCATTACGAAGTTCTAACAACGGAACTAAAACCGTATGATGTTAACAACCTAGAACAATGGCAACCTGGAGACATCGTTCTATTTCTAGGTGGATTTCACCATGTAGCCATCATTTCTGACCGCCGAGCAAAAGACGGCACTCCTTACATCATTCACAATACACAACCGTTCGCCTCAGAAATTAAACTATCAAGTATTTCTGAACCAATCGTCGGACATTATCGATTAAAGTACGATGAGTTGAACAGTTAAGAACACAACTATTCTAGACTGCAACTTTTATCTTTTGATCGCATAGAAATTCTAATTCATCGAGTTTGAATAGCTGGTTTGTTATTTTGTAAAAATGAAGGAGGAGATTTTCATGCTGTTTATGATTATTGTCAAAGCCTCTAAAAATTCAGAAGCCGGAAACCTTCCGAGCCTAGAACTTAGGGAAGCCATGAATAAGTACAATGATGAATTAGTGAAGGCAGGCGTAAGAATTATGGCTAAAGGACTTCATCCAAGTTCAAATGGGATTCGCATATCATTTCCGAAAAACAAAGTAGAGCCGGTGGTCACGGATGGGCCATTTGCCGAAACGAATGAATTAATTGCTGGATTTATTTTAATTGACGTGAAGTCTAGAGAAGAAGCCATCAATTGGGCCTTACAGATGCCAGATCCACAAGGATATGGTGAAGGTCAAATTGAACTGCGGCAAGTAATTGAATTTCCAAAGCAAACTAATGAATAGTAATGACATTCGGTTCATCAAATCAATAAATGATAATAAAAGTACGAAAATTATAATTTTTCCTTCAATATATAAAACCAAAACAAAAAATCGCATTTTACTTATACTTTTTTGTTTTATTTTATTTTTATCTGGTTGTTCTCAAGCTGAAGAAGATTTAGAGGAATATTCAGGAGTTATTAGTAATGACCAAGCGTTGGGCTATGAATACACTGTAACAAAAGAGGAACATATCTTTACATGGAAGATTAGGTACAAAGGAAATATTACTACTATCGAAGAAAACATCAACAATAAAAAAGTATTAGAAGATTATAGGATGGCCGTAATCGACGGTCACTTGATTTTAGGGAAACTAATTATATCGCTATCTTATTTTTTAATCGTTTCTATAATAACGCTTATACTTTTCAAGAAAAGCAGAAAAAACCTTCATGCTATTAGTCCAATTATCATCATACTTGCATGTATCGCACTGTTCATCTCCTTCGAATCTTCTATTGAATTAAATAGAGAATTGAAAGAAATAAAACATTATTATCTAACACTTACTAGTTAAAATACAATATTATCTGTTCGTAACAAAAGAATCCCATCTGTCAAAAGGTAGATGGGATTCTTTCACTCTTATACTTATAAAATTAGAACTTTCCTCTTCTTTGTTTTCAAAATTGACAACCGCTCTTTGCGATTGTATCAAAATCATTAACATAACACGTACTCCTACAACTAAATACATCATTGTAGTTGATGGAATTAAATCTTACACTAGTCGGCATTAGACTGACAACAGCAAAATAAAAGGAATCGAGCCATGATTAACTTTCTATTTCGATAAAACATCGCCCCCCGAAAGTAATAGGAGTGCTAATGTTGTTGATAACGATTTGAACATCGGCTATTCATCACTTTATAAATAGAGCTGATAATAAACATTCCAACATCAAAAGTAAGAAATCATCCTCTTTTCCCCTTCAAGTATATATTTCTGATTGCTACAATGAATGTTGGAACAAAAATTGGAATCAAAGTAATAATAGTTAAAGCCAATATGAGATTATTCTCTACCCACTTAAGATTACCTAATAAATACCCTGCATTGAGCCAGAGCATCACCCATAGTACCCCACCAATCAAATTATATTGAATAAATATCCGATATTGATACTTTGTAAACCCACTGACAAATGGAATCGTTGTTCTCATAAAAGGTACAAAGCGAGCCAATACAATCCCGTATTTTCCATATTCATTAACAAAATGCTCTGCTCTTTCAAGCTGCTCCTTAGATATAAGCTTCCTTTTTGGCCTATGAAATGGCCACTTTCCAAATTGTTTGCCAATCCAAAAATTTTGACTATCCCCTACTACCGTTCCTAATAAAAATAAAGCAAATAATAATTCCACACTCAGCTCACCCATAGCTGCTAAAGTACCGCTTGCAAACACCAATGAATCTCCAGGTATAAAAGTTAATATAACAAATGCTGTTTTGGAATACACAACCAAAAATAGAATTATATAAATGTAAATGCCGTAATCCACAAGAAAATTGGCCATATTCTTATCAAAGCTAGA
>Ga0233379_1000116_pt1 | contig 10961 bp, 10 predicted proteins | sample ElkDunMinimDraft_8_FD_180679 | JGI IMG/M metagenome (GOLD analysis project Ga0233379, IMG submission 180679) | Fecal eukaryotic communites from dung pellets of Tule Elk in California, USA - Elk Dung F1 | ecosystem: Host-associated > Mammals > Digestive system > Large intestine > Fecal | place...
AGGTTCGAGTCCTACCTTCGGAGCCATGGCCCGTTGGTCAAGTGGTTAAGACACCGCCCTTTCACGGCGGTAACACGGGTTCGAATCCCGTACGGGTCATCTCAAAGTATGTAGCAACCGCTACATACTTTTTTTGCATTTTACTGAAATAAAGCTACTGCTTGTTTCCACTAGTACAGTATTACAGGATAAATAGGATTATTATTGCATTCTACGCTAAACTTTTCTATTCTTTTCTATTCTTTTCTATTCTTTTCTATTCTGCGGAAAGGTGCTAATGATGACGTTGTCACACAGGTTTAGTCGGGCCATCATCTGCCACTAATAGTTAGCCTTCACCAATCGGGCCCATGCCAGCAGTTGATCTTTCACCTACGCTTCTTGATTTCCTCAGGTCTTGAGGTGGGAGTCTTGTATCTGACGATATAGATAAATTATCGCCTGTTAATGCAAGATAAAAAGGCGAATCCTACTTTAGGAAACGCCTTTACTTCTAATATGGTTAAACTAATGAATCTCCTTCAATACCTTATAAACTGTACTGCGCCCAATCCCGTACTCCTTCGCAATGTCAGCTGCACTTTCACCACTTTCAAATAGCTTAATAATACGGCGCTTCGTATCGGCATCAATCGCTGGGCGTCCGCCAAGACGACCGCGTTTTCGTGCAGCCTCTAAACCTGCTTTTGTCCGCTGCTGAATAATGTCACGCTCAAACTCTGCAAAAACCGCAAGCATGCCGAACATAGCGCGTCCGGTTGGGGTAGTTGTATCGAAATGGTCATGAATACTAATAAAATCAATGCCACGCTTACTCATTTCATCTGTTAGCTCGTAAAGTTCTTTCGTGCTGCGAGCTAGGCGATCGAGTTTGTACACGACAAAGCGGTCACCTTTCGTCGCAGCTTTTAGTGCATGTTGTAATTCTGTACGCTCTGCTTTGCGTGTGGAAATTTTTTCTTCATACAAAATGAGCTCAAGCCCTTGCTCTTCGGCGTACTTTTCGATGGCTATTTTCTGCATATCTAAATTTTGATCCTCTGTACTAACACGGGCATAACCAATAATGCGCGACATACGCTTCACTTCTTTCTATATATAAAATAGTAGATTCTCATGTTTTTTTGTCTACAACGATACGTTTTATGTAAATTTTATTATAGACGAGTAAATAGACAAAAACAACGAAAAAAAGCCCTGCCGAAACGTTGATCCAGGGAGGGCGGTGAATTTGTCTATAAAACAGTGGTTAAATAGAATTCAGATTTAGGAAGAACTAATAAAAATCCCCGTCATCATGAAAGGGAACGGGATTATATATGCATTTTATTTATTCTAGCGCTTCAGGATAATACAGCTCTTTACGCAGGCAAACATTTTTAAACTTTGCTATGAGTTTATCGTCACTTAGCTCGGCTGCAATCACTTCCACGAGCAAGTTCGTTGCAACGATAAATATCAATCTTAAAAAACCTTGTTATATAGCCATTTTCTACTGCATTCTACGTAAAACTTTTCTATTCTGCGCAAGATATTTAAGAAAATAACGTTCAGCTGCATGGAGACAGGTAGATCATCGATGAACCTCATCAAAAAGTTCTATCTTTCAAACTTCTACTTTTGTGATAAATAGTGAGGGTATAATACGATAAAACTATTACGCTTAAAACGTCTATTCTCTACGCCATTCTGCGCTAAACTTTTCTATTCTTCGCGCCCTAACTGCCTTAAATATCTACTCCCACCAAAACATATAAACAATTATATGAAATAGGAGGGATTTCGCATGGGTGTACTGAGTGGCGTGAAAGTACTCGATCTTACACGGTTATTACCCGGGCCATATTGTACATTATTAATGGCAGATTACGGCGCTGAAGTAATAAAAATCGAAGAGCCAGGAAACGGCGATTACATTCGTTGGCGCACGCCAGCAATCGAAGGGATTGGCGCACGACATTTAACGGTAAATCGCAATAAAAAAAGTGTTGAGCTCAATTTAAAAACAGCACAAGGAAAACAAATTTTTAAGCAACTAGCAGCCGACGCAGATGTCATTGTTGAAAGCTTTCGCCCAGGTGTCATGCAGCGTTTAGGGCTCGGCTATGAAGACATTGTAGAGGTCAATGAACGCATTGTGTACTGCTCCTTAACTGGGTACGGACAAACAGGACCTTACCGACAACTGCCAGGACACGATATTAACTATATCGGCTATAGCGGTATTTTGGGGCTAATTGGCGAGAAAAATGGCAAGCCCGTCGTACCCGGTGTGCAAATCGCCGATATTGGTGGTGGTTCATTGATGGCATTATCCGGCATATGTATGGCGCTTTTCCACCGAGAACGTACAGGCAAAGGTCAATACATTGATGTATCGATGATGGACGGTGCAATTACATGGTTATATGCAGCGATGTCCGATTACTTTGCTTCTGGCACTACGCCGCAACGAGGGACGACAAGGTTAGACGGCGAGTTTGCCTTTTACAATGTGTATGAAACGCGCGACGGCAAATATATGACAGTAGGCGCTTCAGAGTTTAAATTTTGGAAGAAACTATGCGAGCTGATTGGAAAAGAGGAGTGGATTCCGTTACATGAAGGACCGGCCGCCGTACAGGAACAGTTAAAACAAGACTTGGCCAAGCTTTTTAAAGCGCATGATCAACAACATTGGGTAGAGCTTTTAGCATTAGAAGACACATGTATCGGGCCTGTTCATGACATTCATGACATATTTACCGACCCACAAATAATCGCGCGTGAAATGTTTACGGACATGCAGCATCCGGTCGCAGGCACCATTAAGCAAATCGGCTTCCCAATTAAATTTTCCGAAACACCAGGCGAAATATATGCACATGCACCAATACTCGGTGAGCATACAGTCGAAATACTCACGCAGCTAGGCTATTCAGCAGACGATATTGAACGCCTCCGTGCAGCCGGTGTCACTGGACAAGTGGAGTCAGTCTGAAGAGAGAGGTCATTTATAGAGGGAATACAGTGCAGTGACGTAGCACTTCTATGATTTTCTACGCCATTCTGCGCAAAACTTTTCTAAACTTTTCTATTCTGCGCAAGATTTCTAAAAAAAATAAGCGCTCAGAAGCATCAAGATAGAGTAGCTCGATGCATCTAAGTGCATTTTTTCATGTAAACTTCCACTTTTGTCAGTTTTCTTCCTCTGATATTTTTAACATAAATTCGAATTGGCGTTGTTGGCGGTTTGTTAGTTCGTTTGTTACATAACTATTAATCAGTCGCTGCAAAATCACATATGTTTTACTTTCATCCATAAAAGAGCCGAGCAGATTAACCTGTGTATGAACATCAGAAGGAACCTTGAGAGTCTTCATACTATTTTTTTTACCAATAGTTTGAGATCTCTTTCGTTCTGTGTGTTTTTTGACAGGCTGCTTCACCTCTTTTTCAACAGGAGCTGGTGCTGTTGAATAGGAAAAATCAGCATCTTGAGTTTTTATAACAGGAGCTGGTGCTTGCATGATAGGCTTCTTTTTCTTTTTAATGAGACCGCCTTTCTCATTACTCATATTTGCCAGCCTCCTCAAATTCATTGATTTTTTCTAGTAACTCGTCAACTACATCAATAAATCCTTCGTGAGCTTTTTTGTCGTGCTGATCGATATTCGTAATGCCTGTTACATCCCATGCCTTCAAGCGCTCTTGGTGTTTTACTACATTTTTCATCACGTTATCATCGCCGAACATTTCTTTTGCGCGTTCGATTGTAGACATATCAACACGCCCACCTGGACGAAGTAATACTGGTAGTACACCAACTACTTGAATATCTGCATCATAATTGTCGGCCATGAACTGCAGATACTTAACGTATGTCTCAGCACCTTCAAGAGACAGTTCTTGTGCTTGTAAAATGATTAATACATAATCCGCTGCCATCATTGCGTTATCGGAGAAGTCGCTAATTGTTGGTGGTACATCGATGAAAATATAGTCATAATCATCACGAATCGGATCAAGTAGCTTCTTAAGATAAGAAACTTGGTCAATTTCTTCCTTAATATTAGAGTATAAAAACTTAGGTAAATTTTTAAATGATACTTGTGCTGGAATCATATGCAGGTTCTCTGTCACGGGTATGATACACTCTTTTAACGAACCATTCTTAAATCCATCAAAAATACTCGTATTGATTTTCTTTAGGCCAGTAGAACGAGCAATTAATGTACTCGCATTACCTTGAGGGTCCATATCAACTAAAAGTACCTTCTTGTTTTTCTCGAAAGCTAGTTCCCAACTTGCCATAACCGATACTTTTGTTTTACCTACGCCACCTTTAAAGTTCCCTACTACAATCGTTATCGCCATGCTTAACGCTCCCTTTGTACAAATGAAAGTTCTTAATAAAAGTATACTAAACAAAGTTCTCCCTTTCAAAGTTCTCCCTTTCAAACTTCTACCTTTGCGAGAAAGTTTGGTTGAGTTGCAGAAAGAAAGAAAGAAAAACATAGTCTGTCCCCATGAATAGAGCACATTCAGAAACGGGATCTCGCCATCATTTCGAATCTGAACTCTAACAAAGTAAAACTCTCACAAAAATCTCCCTTTCAAAGTTCTACTTTTGCGAGAAAGTTCATTCATGGGCTTCGCTGCTTTCATATAGTAAAGATGGGGTGAAAAAACGTTTAAAGAGGTAAAAGATTTAGTGGAGGACGAAAGATAAATAAGAAGGTTTTACTTAATTTAAATAAGGATAAATCTGTATTTTTCTAATGATCCACCTACCCCTAATCGAGCATATTTTGAAATAGGACCCCCCTCAATCATGCCAATTTTGGTCTGTAACAAAAATGTAATATTTCTCGACTTTCTCGCAAAAGTAGAACCTCGCAAAGTTCTACCTTTGCGAGAAAGTCGAACTTTCTCGCAAAAGTAGAAATTTCCACCTTTGCAAAGGTAGAAGTTTGCGAGAAAGTTTTAGAAACCTTGATATGACGGGGTTTGTAGGGCTGTAAAAAAAATCCTTAAAACTCAACTTTCTCGCAAAAGTAGAACCTCGCAAAGTTCTACCTTTGCGAGAAAGTCAAACTTTCTCGCAAAAGTAGAAATTTCCACCTTTGCGAGAAAGTTTGACTTTCGTTGAGAAATTTAACGTTTACATTAGCGTTTAATTTGTGGATAATTATTTATAAATAAGTGTCAAAACAACAAAAAAGCCATTCCCTTGTCTTTGGCCGGACGAAGAATGACTTTTCCACAGGATACCTAATAAAAGAGAACGTTAAATAGAGAACGCCTATCTAACAATTAAATAGAGAACGTCTACCAAAATAGTAGGTGTCGAATTAACAATTAAATAGTGAACGCTAATATCAGTAGTTGTCTTTAATTAGGTAATATAACTTATGTGTTAGAGCACAAAGTTATGAATTGCTTAAATATTATTCTTTACTGATTATATCAATCCAAAATTTTATTTTCAATCGAAAAAAGTGCTGAAAATTGAAATTTGGGGTGTTTTTAGTACAGAAAATGCATTTTTGGCTATTGGCGTTCACTCATTATTCACGATTGGAGGAATCGCTAATGGCTTCTTTAACATGCGCTGAGTCGCAAATGGACAAGATTACTAAAATTTTCGATATGATCTTTCACGAAGGATTACTTACATATAACCCAAAATCATCAAAAGCACCCGCACAAGAAGCAGACACGCGCGATAGAAAAGGGGGCATCTTTGGTGTGCGCGATAAAAGCCATTTTACGGAATCAGGCGTAAAAGGCTTTATTATGACGTCAAAGGAAACAGTACTGGAACATGAAGGTAAACTGACACATTTCACACCGAACGTCTACCGACACTACCAGTATGCCGATTCGAAACGTCGCTACATTAAAGGCTTTGAGGAGAAAAACCTACAGCAAATTAATACATTCGTCGTCGATATCGATACGAAGGAGTACACAGTCCAGGATATTTCTTTGGCATGCCTTGATGACAGCGTTGGCTCACCAACGCTGATTGTCGAGACTACACGTGGCTATCAAGTCCATTTTATGATGGATGCACCAATATTTCTTTCAAATAAAACTGATTTTTTTAGTTTGAAAATAGCAAAACGCATTGCGGATAATTTAAAACGTAGCTTGCAGTCTGTCGGTGCGGATATGTACTGCAACGATTTCGGCTTCTTCCGCATGCCGAATTGTCAGAATATTGTATGGTTCGATGAGACGGCTGTTTATACCCCGTCTACTTTAATCGATTGGTCTGTGCGTCGCGATGACGATATGAAAAGACCTTTATTTGTCGTGCCATCAAAAAGTCAGGCCACGTCGTTAACACAGTCTGAGTGGTTTCAACAGCTAATTTCAGCAACAGATGCAAAAGGTAAAAAAGGACAAATAGGGCGAAACAATCTATTGTTTACGCTTGCTTTAGTATGCTTTCAAGAGGGGAAAGATCAGTCGTTCACATTCGATTTACTTGACCAATATAATTCAAATTTACGCCATCCATTATCTATTCAAGAAGTGAACAAAATCATTAGCTCGGCTTATTCAGGTAAGTATAAAGGTGCAAAAAAGGAGTACATCGAGCAGCTCCTTGCCCTCTACGTCCAGGGCGGTGAGAATATACCTGTCCACTTAGGCAAAAAAGTGTGGTACAAGCATAAAAAAGCACGCGAAAATCGCGAGCGTAGCCATTGCCATGAATGGGAACAAGACATCATTAACTATATTACGGTCCAAAAAAGCGTGTCGGAGCCGTTTATTTGGCGTACACAAAAAGAGCTATGCGAAGCAATTAAAATCCCTAGCAGCACCCTTAATAAGCTACTAAAAGAATCTAAAAAAATCATTAAAACAACGACAGGCAAAGGCCGCAATTCAAAAACAGGCTTAACAACGGTTGAACTATATATCCAGTACATCATCTGGTTAAAGCAAGACCTAGGAACACGTCTTGCGGAATTTTTGCGCCCAATTGTCCAAGAACAAATGGCTTTACTTGAACCTACTGCAGGTTATACGACACTTATTAACTACGTACAAAAACTATTGCAAGAACAGCTACTGACCGAACAGTTATCCATGCCGGAATCCTTGTTGCATACGGGTTAATTAAATACTCCACTCTGCCATTACATATTTCTTGTTTCCTGTGGGTGTCGTTATAATAGAGAACTTATAAATGATCTGTAGCATGATTTATTATTTATGTTTTAGGGGCGTGAATGTCTTGGAACAAGGCCAGCCCCCCTTGGGGAACAGAGTGGATCTTTTTGTGCTGTTCTTTAACCATCGGAGAGTCTACCCTGGCCAGCATCTAGACTTTGATTGAATTATCTTTATGCAATAAATACTGTGTTAAAAGGGGTCCTTGTATGACAACTTATTCTGTAAAGGAAGTCTTTAAGCGATTGAAATCATTAAAAATTACGTCAAATGAAGAAAGCGTTCGTAGATGGTTACGTACTGGCAAGCTGAAAGGTTATCAAAATAGTAAAAAAGAAGGCTGGAGAGTACGAGAAGAGGATCTTCAACGATTTATCGATGAAAGAATGCCAGACTTTAATAAAACATTTATTGTAAAAAATAGTACACCAGCTGAGGACTCAGTTAATACAGCATTTGTGTTGTTAGAAGAAGCAATACGTGAACAAATGTGGTATGAAATCGTTCATAGAAATATATTTGAAGGACTCGTTGAAATCAAGAAATCCCGTTTAAAAGAATGTATTGATTGCAAGCATTACTCAAAAGACTTCTTTTCCTACTGCTGGAATCAGCTCAATCAAAAGCATCTAGGTTGCATCGTTCCAAGAGTCCCGTATTTACTCGATTCATTTTTGTATGATTCTCAAAAAATTAAGATGGATGATAACTATGAAATGCTTGAAGAGCAAGTGATCTTTGCTTTAATTGAATATTTGAGGGTGCAAAAAATTAAGCATTAGTGTAGGCGTAGAAGGATTTGAAAGACAATAAGAAAAAGAGGCACCCTACGGAAAGGATGCCTCTTTTATATCGTTACATCATTAAAATTAAAGTTTTACGATGTTTGCAGCTTGTGGTCCACGTTGTCCGTTTTCTACTGAAAACTCAACTTTTTGACCTTCGTCAAGTGATTTGAAACCATCGCTTTGGATAGCTGAGAAATGTGCGAATACGTCTTCTCCGCCTTCTACTTCGATGAATCCGAAACCTTTTTCTGCGTTAAACCATTTTACTGTACCTTGTGTCATATAAATGACCTCCATTAATTGTATTTAATAAGACCTGATCTTTTCCAAAAGAAAAAATTCACATATTACAAAAAGTACCAAATAAAACACGATTACTCTTTGTAATAGGTGAATTTATTGTTTTTCTTGTATACCATCTCATTAAACTTAGTATATAATAAAAAGTTACATTTGTCCAGTACATTGATTGCTCTTCATCCGTAAGGCGATATTGACGGTAAGCAGGTACGCGAATCCGCAACAAATTAGAAACAGGATTTGTATCGATAAAACCATTGGAAATGAGATAATCATAATATCCTCGAACACAAGAAATAATACAATTTACCGTGCGTTCCGACTTGCCATTCTTTAGTAAGTGCTCTTTAAACTCGGGTAAATGAGCTGGTTTCACATTAAAAATCGTTAAATTTTGCTCGCTAATCCATACTAAAAATTTGATTAAATGGTACTTATACGTGTCAATCGTATTTTCAGCTTTGCCTTCTAATTGTAGATGCTTACCGTCAATGTCATATTAAATTCTCCTTCCTGGCACTTATTTAGGAATATGTTGTATATCAATCCTACCAAATAAGCTTTTTGCGATTTTAAAATTACGATTTATTTTTCATTGTTATTTAGTTGATTAATACTTTCTGTCAGCTTCTCGATCTTTTTTTTCATGCGAATTAACAAGTAAATGGAAATGGAGATCACAAACGAAAATCCGTAGTCCCACTACGATAATTAATTAGAAATGTTGCGATAGAGGTTTCCTTTTCGCATTTATAACGATAAGATTTCGTATTTTATGCAGTGAAGCGAGCCAGTGAAAATCTGTCATGGCTCGCTTCTTTTTTGCTATTTGCCCTTCGCTATTTCTAGCTTCAACATGTCTATTTGTTCTTCATATGAAGCGCGTAGTTGTGCGATCTCGTCATAAAGAGCACGGATTTTTTCATTGGATGCTGTTAGTTGTTCCTGGTTGGCGCGTTCGAGTGCTACTAGGGCTTTGTCTCGCTCGATGTCCTTTTTATCGGAAAGAATACTTAGTTCCGTTTGATGATGTTCGTTCGTTTTGGCTAGCAGTTGATCAGCTTCTTTTAATTGACGGGCTAGCTGTTCGTTGGCAGTAGCACGCGCTGTTAGTTCATCTTTTGTCGTGGCGAGCATTGTTTTTAGGTGCTCGTTGTCATCGGCGTAGTCTCTGTATTTCGTTAAAAGGCCGTTTAACGTGTCGTTCTTTTCTTTGTATTCATGAATGAGCGCTTGGTTGTTATTGAGGGCGTTTTGCATGGAAGTTAATTGTTCCTCTAGCGACAATGTATTTTCGCTAGCTAATTTCTGCTGTTCTTCTAAGGTGTTGATTATCGCTTTTAATGACTTGTTTTGTTCCTGGAGTTCGCTGATGATGCTTTCTTTACTTTCGAGTTTATCCGTTACTTCTTTTACGGCATGATCTTTTAAGTATGTAGAACGAGCAATCATATTGCTAATGAGTGTGTAGATGCGTGTTGTGTGGACCTCTAGTTCGGCAAAATCATTGGAATAATCACCGGAAATGCCGTCCTTTAGGCTATTTAATTCATATAAGGCTACTGCTTTTTCGATCCAGTCTTTTGCCGTTAAACCACTCGTTTCGATTACTGCTTTCGCTTTGTCGTAAACTTCCTCAGTTACTTTGATTCCTAGCGTCTTATCTGCCATACTATGCCCCCTTTTGGTTAACTAATAAAGTCAGTAATATCAATGGGTTAACCGAGTTAACTAAAGTTAACCTTTGTTATTTCTAGTATGTATTGTTTGTAGGAATAATTCAACTATAAAACCATTAAATGTTATTTCTTGTTCGGTGGATTTACTATGCGTAGACGTTAACTTTAAAAGACTATAATATCAACGGTTAACCGGGTTAACTAACCTTTTCTAAACGATTCGATAGATTTTAGTCTCTTTTCGAGTTTGATTTGCGAAGAACGGAAAATTTTTGCAAAGATTTTGTGTGGCAAATTATTCGAACGCTTCTATACGTAGTGTGGAGACGACTTTTTTAATTTTCTTTTGTAAACTTTTCTATTCTGCGCTGGTTTTTAACGGAATTTAGTAGCATACAGCACAGCATACCCTGCTAGTGTAGCCGTGCTGTACGCTGCAAATATGCTTAGTCTATACTATGACAAATTAATTATCTTTATCAGAATCCATCAAGTAAATTTCCGTGCAAATGTTGTTTAATAAATGCCTTGCTGAACGGCTAAATTGCGAAGATTTTCTGTTTTTGCTTTGTAAATGCACGCCACGCCTCATTAGGTAGCTTTTGATTTGGCGCTCTCGAATCTTAATGGCGATGTCTACGTTGGAACGGTCTTCGATTTCTTGTATTTGCTGCTTAATCCTTTCCTGTTCAATCCTGTCCGGCGGAAAGTACAGAATTTCCATGATCTTTTCTTTCGCACGCCATTCTTATGATTATTAGAAATAGAAAAAATCGTTATATGAATAATGCTATTAATATAGGAAGCTATTAATAAACAAAAAGAAAATAATATTTTTTTGATAAAAAGTGTTGACCTTTTGTAAAAAAGACTGTAATATAGGACAAGTCGTTAAGAGATGACGCGACATTGAAACAAAATGAACTTTGAAAACTGAACAAGCAAAACGTTAACAATAATAGTTTGGTTAACTGCCAAACAAAAAAAGACTTCAACTTTATGTTGAAGCGCTAGCAAAGCAAATGAG
>Ga0233379_1000117_pt1 | contig 10886 bp, 5 predicted proteins | sample ElkDunMinimDraft_8_FD_180679 | JGI IMG/M metagenome (GOLD analysis project Ga0233379, IMG submission 180679) | Fecal eukaryotic communites from dung pellets of Tule Elk in California, USA - Elk Dung F1 | ecosystem: Host-associated > Mammals > Digestive system > Large intestine > Fecal | place...
TAGCATCCAGTTCAGCAAGTGTACATACATAGACACCTTCGTAGTTTCCGTCGAACAAAGTGAAGATAATCTTGTTGCTCTTAGTAGAGTATGCATATGATTTAGGGTTCATACCTTCCAATGCAACACCAGACTTTGGAGCAGCTGCAGCACCAGATGCAATAGGTGCAGGAAGAATATCAGTGTCTTTGAAACGGAAGATACCATAACCGTTGTAGTTCTTACACCAGTACCATGTATCACCAATCTTACCTAGAGAGCCACCGATACAACCATAAGTAATACCTTTACCATAGTATCCCAATGTAGTGTGTTGTACAAAGTATGGGAACTCGCTTGCGCTATACACAGCATTGCGGGTAGCCAAAGGCACTTTGATTACACCCGTGTTACGGTCGGTATAATAGAGATCATTGTCAATAATGCAGCCATAGAATGGATCTTGGAAAGCAGGACCACCTGCGTTGGAGATCATGGTCTCTAACTTAGAACCGTCCTTAGCAACTACAGAGATCTTACCATCACCACCATTAGCTTGTGCCTCTTCGTTTTGGTAGTACCATGCAGTACCGGCATCAAGTACATAGAGCGAAGGCTCTTTGTAGAGGAGGGTGAATGGGTGTTGACCAGAAGCAAGGCCAAGGTCGAATGGCATAATATCCATATCAGCAGGAGCATCACTAATGAGCTTGTATGCCATAAGGTGACCACCTTGCTCTGCATAGTAGAGAGTAGGAACTTCTTTGTTGTAACCAACTTGTACATTCAATGTACCTTCTTCCAAGAGGCGACCATCCATAGTAACTTGGAGACGAACAGTTTGTGAGCCCACGTTACCAAAGGTGATTTCACCTGGCAGACGATCTGAAGATGTCTCTACGACAGTACCCTCTGCGTTCTTGGTACGTGCAGGGAAGATCCACTTGTAGGTCAAGGTACGATTCTTTGGGTTAGGCACTTCAAGTGAGAAAGACACAGGAGTAGTGAGCACTTCGCAAAGATCACCTTCAATAGGATTGAGTGTGAGCAAAGGCTTGATGTCCGAAATCATAATCACTTGGCTCTTAGTGATACCATTGATAGTGAGTTTTACGTTGTAGGTACCAGCCACATCGAATGGGTGTTTTACCTCATTACCCGTAGCTGTTTTTCCATCACCGAAATCCCAAACAGCTTCACCTTCTGTAGGAGAAGTGTTTACGAAGGTAATATCAGAGTCAATATAGTAATCCAACGCATAGTCGCCATCAATACGATATTCGAAGGATACAGCATCGCGTGGCAAAACTTCTACATCTGGAACGTTGTCAATACATGAAGCAACGAACACAGGGAGCAACGCGATCATGAATATTTTCATAAAATTACTTTTCATATTCGTATCATTTATTTATAGTTATCAATTAGTTGATTACGATTTCCTTGGAAATAGTTTTACTCCATGTACCCTTTACGTCATACACGCGCAATTCAGCATCCAAAGAATAATTACGTTTGTATGTAACATCGTATTTACCCTCTTGCGTGAGAATAAGGTCCTCGAAGGTCACTTTCTCCCAATAATAGTTCATAGAATCCATTACCCATGCTTGCACGTTGCCATTCTCATCCAATGGGAAGTGGTAGTACTTAGCCACGGTGGAGTCTGATGAAACGTTCCAGTCGTAGGAAGAGTCGGTATATTGCTTGAAATCCTCCATAAGACCAAGTTTGATGTAGTTGGTTTTGTAGGTAGTATACGTCATCTTTGCTTTCACAGCGTCCTTGAAATCTTGCATATAGGTTTCGCCGAAGTAAGTAATCATCTTTGCAGAGTCAAACTCAGTAGGTTGCACCCATGTAAGAGGAGCCAATGTACCACTAACAGGGAATGCATCGGTGAAAGTATAAGCGTGCAAAGAATCGCTCCAGAACTCTTCCATATGAGGATATTCTGCGATTTCTTGAGTAATACGTTGTTGTGTTTTGATAGAACTTGTCTCTGAGTGAGAGAGCCATGCGCAGTTTACTGCTTTATCAAGGGTTTGGCTAATGCTATACCACACTTTAGAATAAGCAATATCCTCTTGAGAAGAATAATATTGTGCGGTAAATCCCATCGCGCCACCCGCTTTAACAGCAGAACTTTCAATCTCCCAATACGCCTCAGGTCCTACAGCACCTGTGATAGTATTCTCATCGAAAAGATCGTGCTTCTCGCATGATGCCAATGCCAGCACCATTGCTGCCATTGCGAATATTTTAATTGTCTTTTTCATATCTTTTCTAAATTATTAGCATCCTTAAATTACTTCCATGGAGTTGGGTCCGCGCAAACTACTTTATCGTTGTTTTGGTGAGCCCAGATCATACGTCTTTTAAGTACGTTGAAATCAAGAATCTTCTCGCCTGCAGCATTGGTAGTGTAGTAACCGATACGGTCGAGCTCTTTCTTGTTGTACTTGGTTTCAGTTTCGGTATCAGCATTCAAACGAGCCACCCATGCGTTAGGTGAGTTCTCTGCATTGGTACCATAGTCCTCTGGAGTACACCAGTATGCCTCGTAGAGGTTGAATGGACGACGGAGTTTATAGGTCATCTCGAAGTTAGCAGAGTCTTGCTTGAATTGTGCAGGACGACCATTGTGAACGTTCTTAACGTTATACACATAAATTGGTTCATTGGTAGTAGGATGCTTGTAAGCAATACCATTGGTCTCAGAACTATAGTTGTAGCGACGCATATCGGTCCATTGCTCTGGTTGGAGATACATAGCCACATACTTTTGTTGCATGAGGTCAGCAATTGTAAATTCATTAGCACCTGGCAACTTGATATTCCAGAAACGACGATATTGGTTTTTGAGGTTTGTACCTAAAGAACCAGATGTAATTTCTGCCTCACGTAAGCCATAGCGTTCCATATTGAAACGGGTTGCTTCTACGGTAGTATTGTATGCACCGTTGATATCACCAGCCCAATATTGTGCCTCAGCCTTGATAAACATCAACTCCTCTTGTGTGATGAGAGCGATGTAACCGGTATTTTGAGTGAATGGGTTGGTAAGCTGTGTAGAAGCAAAGAGGTCAGGATAGTTTGTAGTTTTCAATGAGATATCCATACCGATGTTGCTTTCGAGGTGCAGCATAGCGCCCTTTTCAGAAGCACGTTGTTCCATAATCTTTGCAGCACGAGGGTCAAGTGCATAACCACGGTTTGCTACAAAACGGCCATCGATGCTACCCAAGATGCCATGCAGGAAGAAGGTAGTTGGAACAGAAGAAGCAAGACGATTGTCGCGGCTCTCCCAACCATTAATCTTTGGAGCAAAAGGTCCCCAAGGGCAGTTAGACTCTGTGACACCACCTGGGTAGTTGTAACGAGGTTCTTGCCAGTCAGGGCTATTGAGAACAGCATCCACCATAGCAATAATCTTGTTACAGTTAGCTACTGTATTATCCCAGTTAGGCAATTTGCGCAACCAGAGACGAGCTTGAAGTGCTTGGCAGAAAGTTTTCCACTTTGCCATATCACCTGCATAGATGCGGTCCATTCGCTCAGTGATAGGAAGATTGGTTGAGCAATCTACCCATTCTGGGTCATTGTAAAGTTTGAGCAATTCTTCTGCTTCAGCAAACATCCAGTCATATACTTCTTGTTGTGAATCATATGCTGGAGATGCAGATTGATACACTTGTGAACGAGGCATATCACCAAAAGCATCGGTAGTAAACATGGTGGACATAAGCATTACAGTACGTCCAATAAGGATTGCATTGCGATTACCTTTTTGCTCAGCAATCTCGTTCATCTTTTGGATGTTTGCACCAAGATCATAGAAGTGGCGACGCCACATTGGGTGACGGTTTACACCGAGGAACTCCCAGCCTTGGCTGTATGGATAAGAACCGGTTTGGCTTTTGCCACCGGTGGTAAGTGCCTGTGAAAGATACACACCATATTCAGCATGGTCGTAGCAAAGTTGCGAAGCATAGAAAGTAGCAACAGGCAATACTTGGTCCACCGAAGTTGTGATAGGAGAATCCTTGGTGTAGTTCACATCCAAGAAGTCCTCGCAACTGGTGAGAAACATTGCTCCTAAAAGAGCAGGTATTATAAATAACTTTTTCATATTCCTTATTATATATTATAGGGTTAGAAAGAAGCAGTCAAGCTGAGATTATAGCTGCGTGTATTAGGAATTGGGGTATTATCAATACCTGCAGAACCTGTACCACCTTGGCCAGTAGATGCGTTGCAGACTGGGTCGGTACCTGTGTACTTGGTGAGTACGAACACGTTGTTGCAAGTGAAGTTAGCCTTCAAGCTCTTGAAGAATTTCTGATTCTTCATGAGTTTAGCGAAGTCGTAACCCAAAGTAACGTAGCTGAGACGAATGTATGAACCATCCTCTACGAAGTTAGAAGATACGTTGTAGAAGTAGTTCACGATAGTGGTGTAATCCAATGTGATTGGCTTGGTATTTTGTGCATAATATACATTACCTGCCTCATCCGTTTGCTCTGTTACACCTTCGAATACCACTTGACGTCCACGATAGAGCTCAAGCATCTTGTGGTTACCACTAGAGATGAGGTTACGGCCAGTAACGTTGAGCACATCACCACCAAGACGACCGTCGAAGAGGAATGAGAATTGTACACCGTAGATATTCATGCTAGAGTTCAAACCAGCTTGGAATTTAGCCTCACGGTTACCAATGTACTCGTTCTTATTAGGATTGATCTTTGGATAACCATTCTCATCTACGATAACTTGTCCAGCTGCATTGCGTTGGTAATCTTTACCGGTGAGAGAAGTGGTAGAACCACCGAGATAAGCTGATGTAAATACGTCGCCGTATTGAGGACCAGTGATCTCGTGTACATCTTCAGGAAGACCTACTACTCTACCACGGTTAAGACCGAAGTTCAAGCCCATAGTCCAGTTGAAGTTTTTACGTTTGATGATATCTTGATCCAATGTAATTTCCACACCTTGGTTGGTGATCACACCCTCGTTACGAGTTTGGAGGATATAACCAGAAGATGGAGATACACGTACGGTAACGATTTGGTTGTCCACCTTCGTATTATAGTAAGCTACGTCAAGGCGAGTCTTGTTATCAAAGAACTTGATATCCATACCGATCTCCCAAGAGTAAGACATCTCAGGTTGGAGGTCGCGTGATGCAGAAGACATGGTAGGGTCGATACCATAACCACCGTCAGGATAAGTACCAAATTGTTTGAATCGGCGGTCATAGAGGTTTGCAGGAGCATCCTTACCTACAACAGCGTAGTTACCACGAAGTTTCCAATAAGAGAACCAGTTGTTCTTTGTTTCGTTCAAACCAGGAATCAACTCAGAGAGGATGATACCACCAGTAACTGAAGGATAGAAGAATGGGTTCTTATTGATAGTAGAAGACCAGTCCCAACGACCTGTTACAGAGAGAGATGCCAAGCCCTTGTAATCACCACGGATCTCACCGAAGTAACCGAAACGACGACGAATACTGTGGCCCAAAGTGCGGTCTGTTAACTCCATATATTCGCGGTTGGTATTCGACAAACTATATGTACCAGGGATAATGAAGTCGCAACCATATACTGAAGTAGAGAATCCTTCAGACATCTTGAGTTCAGCACCCGCCATAATATCGATAGAGAAATCTTTTGGCAACTCCACTTTGTAGCTTGCGTTTACACCTGCTGTGAAGAGCTGGCTACGGCCTTCAGATGCAGAGATAGCACCGAGGCTAGAGTGGCTCATATTCTTGATATCATCGCTTGTAAGAATATAATTATAAGGATATTCGTTTACCATATAATCCATATAATCTTCATAAGAGAGAGAGTCTTTCAAGAATGCACTATAACTAGATTTGTAATCAGCTAAAGCTTTGTCATAGTTTGCTTGGCAAGTAGGACAAATGTGCAAATCGCCACAGTCTGGACATTCATGTTCACTTGGAGGTGTTGGAGCTTTTGGAGGATTTGGTTTGGTAATCGTAGGGCGTACATATGTATCATCCCAACGAGGTACTGTATAACTCTCAGAAGTGGTATTCTTGATATCGTAGCTTACGCGACCTACGATTTGCAAGTTCTTCACTGGTTTAAGAGTGATGCTACCATTGATCACATTACGAGTAGCTTTAGCTATGCCACCATCGTTGTATATGCTATACAATGGGCTATAAGGAGCGTTGTATTTCTCTACGTCTGGCAAATAGCGGAAACGTGGATAACCATCCTCGCGTTGATAATCAGTAATATCATCGGTAATAGGCCATGCATAAGCAGAGCTTACACCGCTAGTAGAACGAGATTTGGTATCACTGATGTTGATATTCATTGCGAAAGTCACCCATTCAGCTGGAGTGAATTGCGCTTTGATGAGTGCACCAAAACGTTGCTTATAGTCTTCAGGAATAATACCCTCAGATTTAGACCAGTTAGCAGAAGCATATGCTTGGAATTTCTCGGTACCACCATTTACAGAGAAGTCGTATTTGTGGTAGAAACCAGTCTTGAGGAAGTTGCCAATGTTGTCATAGATTTGCTGGCCCTCGTTGAGCATAGGACCCCAACCGCCAGAAGTTTTCTCTTTGTAGAAACCTTGTGAACCAGGTCCATAAGTATCTTGCAACTCAGGGAGACGGGTTGGTTGATCCCATTGCCAGCTACCATTTGCTTGCACTTTGATCTTACCAGCCTCACCTTGTTTGGTAGTAATCATGATGACACCGTTGGCAGCATCTTGACCGTAAAGAGCGGCAGCAGCGGCACCTTTGAGGACGGTGATATTCTCAATATCGTTAGGGTTGATATCCGCAGCAGCAGAAGCACCACCATTCACAGGCACACCATCAAGGATGAACAAAGGCTCGTTGCTTTGGCTGTTGTTCACAGATGAGATACCACGAATAATAATTTGGCTACCAGAGTTAGGCGAACCACCAGAATTGGTAACAGACACACCCGCGATTTTACCTTGTAGAGAATTAACAAAGTTTGAGTTTTGACTCTCATTAAGTGCCTCACCACCAATATTTTGCACTGCGAAGTTCAAGCGTTTTTTCTCTTGAACCACACCCATAGCCGTAACTACGACTTCTTCCATTGCGATAGCATCGCTACTGAGACGGACGTCCATTTGTGGACCTTTAACAGGTAGTTCTTGGGTAGTCATACCCACGTAACTTACTACAAGAGTAGCACCGTCTTGTACCGTCAATTCATACATACCATCAAAGTCGGTAATTGTACCGTTTGATGTTCCTTTCTCGAGAACAGAAGCACCAATTACTGGCAAACCGTCCTCTGTAGAAATAACCACACCTCTCACCGTGACACTTGCCATCATGGCAACTGACAATAGTGAGCAGGCTAGCACAAAGAATAGTTTCTTCATATAACTTAGATTGTTTATTATTATTGTTTTTACTCTTAATTTTCAGCGCGATATGCATCCAACGCTTTCTTCACGCTACCATGGAGAAGGAGCAAATCTTTTGCCTTATCGTATTCAAGGCCAAGCTCTTCCACGATCATACGTGTTCCGCGATCTACAAGCTTCTTGTTGCTGAGCTGCATATTCACCATCTTGTTACCTTTCACACGGCCCATCTTAATCATAGTGATGGTGGTAATCATGTTGCATACAAGTTTCTGCGCAGTACCTGATTTCAAACGAGTAGAACCTGTTACGAATTCAGGATCCACCATAGGCTCAATAGCAATCTCAGCCACTTGACCTACTGGCGAACCAGGGTTACATGAGATAGACGCAGTCAAGCATCCGAACTCACGCGCGCGCTCGAGCGCGCCAATAACATAAGGAGTAGTACCCGAAGCCGCAATACCTACCACTGTATCTAGGGTGGTAATATTGTGGTCAAGCAGCTCTTGCCAAGATTTCTCAGGATCGTCCTCAGCATTCTCCACTGGGTTACGCAAAGCATGATCACCACCTGCGATAAGACCAATCACAAATGATGGTGGCATACCAAAGGTAGGAGGAATCTCGCTGGCATCCAACACGCCCAAACGGCCACTAGTACCAGCACCCATATAGAAGATACGACCGCCTTTTTGCATGCGCTCTACAATACCTTCTACCAATTTTTCGATTTGAGGAATACACTTTTTGACAGCTAACGCCACCTTTTGATCTTCCTCATTCATCTCACGCAACAATTCGCCAACGGACTTTTGATCCAAATTATCATGAAGCGAAGTTTGCTCAGTTACTTTAATAAAATCCATAATTTTTTAGTATTTTTCTCTCGGTCTTCTCTCGGTCTTCTCTCGGTGATCTCTCGGTCGTCTCTCGGTATGAACCCGTAAAGAACCCGTAGAAGTCTAAAGACCGACGGGTGATTTACATGGTAGGTTCAATATCCTTCTTGTGGAACTCCTTCAAGCCCTCCATAGGACCTTGCAAGATCTTACCCACTTGGAAGCCATTATCAGCCAACACTTTTTTCAACACGTCTTGGTAGTAATAAGCAATTGAGCCAATAAAACCAACTGGCAAAGCAGGATATTGAGGCAAAATACGTTTTGCAAAATAATCGAAGTGATCGTATACGAGCTGTGCAATTAATGGATTATCAAGATTCTCAGCACAGAACTTGCTGAGTGAAGCTAAGTAACGATTAGGGAAAGGTTTACGATATACGTTTTCGATTACATCTGCAGCAGTAATGCCATATTGATTTTGGAATTTCTCTTTGAGTTCCTCGCTCAATTGGTTTTTGAACAAGTCTGAAACCAAACGCTTGCCAAGCACAGCACCACTACCCTCATCACCAAGGATAAAGCCCAATGCAGGCACGTTCTTCTCGATCTCTTTACCATTCCACAAGCAAGAGTTACCACCTGTACCCAAGATACAAGCTACACCTCTTTCCTCGCCAAGTACACCACAAGCTGCACCCACCATATCGGAGTACACCTCTACTTTAGCGGACTTGAATATTGCCTCGAGCGCATAAGCCACTTGAGGAGCTTTCTCAGCTGTGCAACCAGCACCGTAGAAGAAGATGCGGCTAACACTACCAGCCCACATCAAATGAGCCATTTGAGGGAGAAGTTGATTGTTTACACTATTCTTAATCGCGTCAGAAGTTTGTTGGAATGGATTGATACCATCGGTAAAGAACTCCTCGCAATGGCCATTGGCTGCCATCAAACACCAATGGGTTTTGGTTGAACCAGAATCTGCTATTAAAATCATATCATTAAAATTTATGTTGTTTATCATTAGTGGTTACTCTAAAAGAGTATTCATTAGCGTCTACTATTGTTCACTCTACACCAAAAGTAGCCTGCAAAGGTACATATTTTTTTTCACGCGCGCAATAGCGCACCCACGTTTTATGTTGTAAAACATATAAAAAGTGATTTTTTAACAAATTTGATTGCAACCGTTTGCAGGAACTGATATTTTTTTGTACCTTTGCAGCACGATATATCACAACATAAAAATTCTATAGAATTATGAGAAATAATCTTAGTCAACTGATTTCTCTGAGCAAAGTTGCAGAGAAATTGTATCGTCCTGCGGATGCGTTTGAGCAATCTCGCGTTACCCGTATGGAACATGTAAACACCACTATTTACGAGACTCCTCAAGAAGGTATCGCCTGCGCAGCAGCGCGTATTGCTAAACTCATTCGTGAACGCGAAGCAGGTGGACAAAAAGCAGTATTGTCACTCGCTTCTGGTCGCTCTATGCGCGACTTGTTTGCTGAGTTGGTTCGCCTTCACAAAGAAGAGGGATTGAGCTTCAAAAACGTAGTTATTTTCACTGCTTACGAGTATTATCCTCTCACAGATTTAAGCACAGGTAGTGTAGCACAAATCCGTAGTCTTCTCTTGGATCAAGTAGATATCCTCGCAGAGAACATCCACGCTATCCCTGGCGACTTAGCAAAGGAGGACATCCTTACTTTCTGCGCTGATTATGAAAAACTTATCGCACAAGAAGGTGGCATTGATATCCAAGTTCTTGGTATTGGTCAATCAGGTAATATCGCTATGAACGAGCCTGGCACACAAGCCAACTCTTCTACTCGTTTGGTTATCCTAGACAACAACTCACGCAATGATGCTAAATCGTTGTTTGGCAATGCTACTCAAGTACCTGCAAGTGCTATCACATTAGGTATTGACACTATCCTTCAAGCGAAAGAAGTTATCCTTCTTGCTTTTGGTCAACACAAGGCTGGCATCGTGAAACAAGCTATCGAGACCACAGCATCAGTTGCATGCCCAGCTTCGCTCTTGCAATTGCACAAAAAAGCATCTGTAGTGCTGGATTTGGATGCAGCAAACAAACTCACTCGCATCAATCATCCTTGGAAAGTGACTAGTTGCGAATGGACCGACCAACTTGTTCGTCGCGCTGTGGTTTGGCTCTGCGAGCAAACTCAAAAGCCAATTCTCAAACTCACCAACAAGGACTATAACGATTTCGGACTGAGCGAGCTCATCACTAAATACGATTCTGCATACAATTGCAACATCAAGGTATTCAACGACCTGCAACATACCATTACTGGTTGGCCAGGCGGCAAGCCAAATGCTGATGATACCAATCGTCCAGAGCGCGCTAATCCATTCCCAAAAGATATCGTAATCTTCTCTCCTCACCCAGATGACGACGTTATTTCTATGGGTGGTACATTCCAACGTCTTATCAAACAAGGACACAATGTACACGTAGCATACGAGACCAGCGGTTGTATCGCCGTATGCGATGAGGAGGTTGTTCGCTTTATGGACTTTATGAAGGGTTACAAACTCATGCATATGCCTGAAGATCAAGTGATCGACAAGAAGTATGATGAATACATGAACTTCTTCCACAACGAGAAAGTAGGCGATAATGATACC
>Ga0233379_1000118_pt1 | contig 10876 bp, 12 predicted proteins | sample ElkDunMinimDraft_8_FD_180679 | JGI IMG/M metagenome (GOLD analysis project Ga0233379, IMG submission 180679) | Fecal eukaryotic communites from dung pellets of Tule Elk in California, USA - Elk Dung F1 | ecosystem: Host-associated > Mammals > Digestive system > Large intestine > Fecal | place...
TCAGTGACGAGGCGCAGGAGCTGACCGATGAAGACCTGTTCAATACCATTGACTTCTCCATCCGAACAAAGGAGGTGGACAACGAGATATGGATCATCTGGAATCCACCGAGGGACAGGCATCATTGGATATACCGCAGGTTCTTTGTCGAAGCAGGGGTGGATATCACGCATAACGGAGTGGTCGGGGATGTGGAGTATATCTACACGACATACCTTGACAACCTCCGCAACCTTGATGATTCATTTGTAGCACAGGCAATCAAGATGAAGGAGAAAGATCCGGACAAATATAAGAATGTCTTCCTCGGTATTCCGGTGGGCTTCAAGGAAGGACAGATATACCGATGGACTGCGATGCCGGAGAGCGAATGGGAGCCGACAAGGGTGACGCTCTGCTATGGTGTGGACTGGGGATATACGAATGACCAGACAGCCGTTGTCCGTGTGGACTTCGACCACGATACCAAGACGGTATATCTGAAGCAGGTGATGTATGCAAAGGAGATGCAGCCGAGGGATGTGGCCAAGGCCATATATGCAGATATGGAGCATTGCCATTGGGGACATTCAACGCTATATGCAGATATGGAGCATTGCCATTGTGGACATTCAACGCTCATATATTGCGACCCTGCAAGACCGGAGCATATTGCGGAACTGAGATGGTACAACCTCAATGCCTGCAAGGCAGTGAACAAGAACAAGGCTGGACGTATCAACTACCTGCAGGGCTTCACGGTGTTCTATGACGGAGACGATATCGGCAATGAAGCGGACAACTACTCATTCAAGCCACATCCGCAGGATAAGACCCAGTTCACCAACGAGCCGGAGGACGGAAATGACCACTTGATGGATGCCGCGAATTATGGTGTAGTGACGCATCTGAGGAGGCTCGGAGTGCTGAATGATGACGGTATGCGATGAGTTGGATATATCACCGATGCACAACTTGCCTGAAAATGGCTTATATTACGGCAAAATTCAAGGAATATGTTTGGGATAAAGATTATATCAGAAAAGAAACTGAAAGCCCTGGAAACGGAAGTAAAGGGCTATTATGATTCGCAGAACGAGCTGAACGAGTATCTGCGTGCGATAGACGTGCATCTGAAGGGAAGGAAGCTCCCGGAAATGACACCGATGAGCAGGAAGGCTGTTCGTGATTCGTATACGAACAATGCAGCAGTTATGGGAGTGGTGAACTACATTGCTGAGAATGTGGGCGAGGTGGCAAGGTATCTGGAGCTTCAGGACAAGAACGGCAAGTATATCGAGAATCACTGGGTGCTGGACCTCCTCCGCCATCCGAATGACAGATTCAACCTCCGCAGGTTTGCAACCGCATGGGCGGTGAACAAGTGTCTGTTCGGTGATGCGTGGATATACGCTCCGTCAGCCGTGGGAAAGAACCTCGGCAAGGTGAGCGAGATGTATGTCATCCCGTCATGGAGGATAGAGACGGACAGCGATGGAAAGCTCCAGCCGTTGAAGGGCATTGTCGTGGCAGGAACGAGCAAGGGGGACATCAGCATGGATGATGTGTTCGAGAGCTTCGATTACAACCTTGATGATGCGTCATTCTTCGGCACATCGAAGGTTGTGAGTGCTGCTGTGTATCTCGATGTCATCGACAAGGGAATGAGAAGGGAATCGCAGTCGCTGGAGAACGGTGGTGTGGCTAACCTCGTCACACCGAAGGAGGACGGAACCGGCTCAGTGATGCCGGAGTATGCGGACAACCTTGAGAGCCGATTCAACAGTGGAAGGAATGTCAACAAGACGCTCGCCCTGCGTATGCCGGTGGAAGTTCATGCACTCGGTAACGCTCCGGTGGACCTTTCCATCCTTGACACTCACAAGGAGGCTGTTACAGCATTGTGCTTCGTGTACAAGGTTCCGGTTGACCTTTACTATGGTCAGGCGAAGTATGAGAATGCCAAGGAAGCAAAGAAGACCATCTATGAGCAGAACGCCATTCCGCTTGCCAATGAGTTTGCGGAAGACCTCATTACCTTCCTCATGAGGAAGGACAAAAGCCTGAAGGGCTACCGTCTTACGGTCAACACCGACAAGATTGATGTGCTGAAGGATAAGTCTACGGACGTACTGAACAACATGAATCTTGCCTACTGCACGCTGAACGAAAGGCGTGAGGCTATCGGATACGAACCGATAGACGAGGATTACGCGAATAAGCCGATTATTCCGATGGGAGTGCAGTTCGGTGAAGGGTTGGAGTATGACATCGATGAAACCCTCTAAAAAGGCTGGAAATGGCGAAAAAGAGGCGCATAACACAGGCAGAACGCAGACACATGGATTATCTCCGCAAGAAAGGTCTTGCCGTGGGTAAGGTTTACGAAGGGAAACTGCTCAAGGCGAGGCGTGCGGAGGTGAAGCGTGTGCTGCTCCGATGCCGTGACTACGGAGATCCGGAGCAGTGGCCGGTGGTCATTGATGCGATGCTTGACGAGTCCGGCTATTACTACGACTGGATGAAGGGGCTGTATCTGAACGCAGGACTGCCGAGGGCGAAGTCCATCACAAGGGACTTGAGCAGGAGCAAGGCCGAAGACCCGTCCGGAATGTGGGAGGATGAGTTGGCAAAGTACGCGCAGGAAAGGGCGGGAAGCAACATTGTCAGTGTGAGCGGAAGCCTCAAGGACGAGCTTGTGAAGATACTCCGCAACCGCATGGATGTAGATGATGTTGTCGGAGTGGAGAAGCTGACACAGCAGGTGTTCAAGGACTACGGCAAGATTGCCGAGTGGATGGTCAGACGCATCGCGCAGACAGAGACGATGATAGGTCTGTCACAGGCTGGAGCAATAGCAGCCGACACCCTTGATGTGGGATTCACGAAGCAATGGTCTGCCGTTCTCATCCGCACAAGGGAGAGCCACCTGCAGATGGATGGCGTGGAAATCGACAAGGATGACCTGTTCGAGGTCGGCGAGGAAAGGGCGATGATGCGGTGGCCGCATGATGATGCCTTCGGTGCTCCGGCAGGCGAGATCATCAACTGTGCGTGTGACGTGATAAGAAGGCCGAAGTAAGGTCGTTTTTCATATTGTATGTGTTTTGATTGGCGAAACCGCATGGCTGTGAAGTCCTGCGGTTTTTTAGTGGATATATCCAACACGTCATGCCAACATGTCAACACGCGCGAATGCGTGTTATTTTTGTTTCAAAGCGATAGAGATATGGAACGCAAGGAAAATAAAGACAGACAGATGCAAAGCAAGGCTGCTCTTGCGTGCATCGAATGGAAGGAGGCCGGGCAGAGTGCCGACACCCTTCACATCAAGGCGTATGCTCTTGCCTTCGGTAACGTGGACAGCTGGGGCGACATCATCGCCGAGGGGGCTGTGGACAAGTTCCTCAAGAGTGAGGACTTCGGGAGAATGGCTCTGTGCTATCAGCATGACACACGTGAAGTCATCGGAGTGATTACCGATGCGGGCGTGGATGAGAAGGGGATGTGGATCGAGGCGGATGTGCTTCCCACTACCACCGGAAAGGATGCCCAGACGCTCATCCGTGCAGGAGCGGTCAAGGAGTTCAGCATCGGATACTATGCCGATGAGTACCACTACGAGAAGCGCGAAGGATACGCGTTTGACATCCGCATCTTGGACGCTATCACCATCGTAGAGGTCAGCCCGGTGACGAGGGCGGCCAACGAGAGGGCAGTGCTGATAGATGCGAAGAATGAAGAAGCAACAACTATTAACCCTATAAAACAGGAAAATATGCCAGAAAAGGACATTAAGGAGCTGAAGCAGTCGGCAGAGGCTGCACAGCAGGAGGCGAAGGCTGCCAAGGATGCAGCTACCGCCGCACAGAAGGCCCTTGAGACTGCACAGGCGGAACTCAAGGAGGCCAAGGACAAAGCCGAGAAGCAGGCTGGGGAGATCAACAACCTTGACGAGAGCGTGAAGGCACAGCAGAAGACCATCGACGAGCTTCGCAAGATGATCAATGAAGTTCCGAAGACCTACCGCAAGGCCATGCGTGATGCTTTGGAGAGCAAGAAGGCGGAAATTGCGGCGTTTATCAAGGATGGCAAGGGTTCATTCACCGTGGAGTTCAAGCTCGCCACTACAAGCCTTACTCCTGCAGGAACGAGCCATGTGTCATACGGCGTTCAGCAGGACCCGACCATCCATGCCGTTCCTGTGCTAGGAAATGCGTTCCTTCTCGCTTTCGGCACAAAAGCGATGGACGGTGCTCGCATCGCATGGGTCGAGGCATCGACAACAAAGAACGTAGGCTATGTCGAGGAGCTTGCCGAGAACACCAACAAGAGTGAGGTGACTTTCATCGAGAAGCAGAGAAGGGCAGCGAAGATCGCTACATATATGGAAATCTCAAGCGAGGTCGAGAACTGGTTTGAGGCCCTGTATGACTTCTGCGTGAACGAGGGCGAGCGTCTCATCATGTCGGATCTCGATGCGAAGGTATGGGATGGCGACGGAAGCGATGCAAGCAATCCGACACACATCTACGGAGTGAAGGGCGTTGCGACTGCATTCGACAAGCTCGGAACCTATGCTAATGCGCATGAGGGTGATGTCATCATTGATGCTGTGGCACAGATCCGCAAGGCCGGATTCGCTGCGAATGTGGCAATCGTTTCGTATGCAACCGAAGCCACTCTCAAGGGACTCAAGGATTCATCCGGCAACTACATCTACGACAAGGTGAAGGGCATGATCGGTCAGGTGACAATCATCCCGTCAGCCAAGCTCGAAGACGCGGAGATGCTCATCGCTGACACATCATGCGTTGAGATCTTCCTTGCTAACTTCTACGAGCTTGAGTTCTCACGCAAGGCCTCTCACGACGCATGGCGTGTGGACTTCCGCAGAAGGGGCCAGGTGAAGGTGACAGGACCGAAGGCAAAGGGAATCGTCTACGTTGCTGACAAGGCAACCGCAGTCGAGGCGATCAAGGCCTAACGTCATGGCTGGAAAGGCAACAAAGGGCAAGAGTGAGACCTTCATCACCTACGTTGTGGTGAAGGCTCATGACGGCCTGAAGGTAGGCGAGGAACGCATCCGAAAGGCCGGGGACAAGGGAGCAGAATACTGCGTCAGTCTCGGTCTGTGGAAAAAGAAGTGATGAATCATGGTAAGACTTGAAGTCATAGAGATCGACGAGCCGATGGCCGAGGCTTTGAACCTGCTGAGGGACTACGCGGCGGTGACGGATAGGGGGCAGGATAATGTCCTCATGATGTCGCTGCGCAGTGCTTTCGACAAGGTGCAGAGGTATGCGGATAAGGCATTGCTTCCGGGAAGGTTCCGCATCTGTGCGGATGATCATCCGGGAATCGTTAACGTGTACATGGGTGGCAAGGTTGAAAGCGTGAGGGATAGTCACGGAATGGCGGTGTCATTCAATCAGCGAGGCAATAAGGTGTATGTCGGTACTGACGGCTATTGTGAGGTAGAGTTCACGACAGCCGTGAATCATGCCGACTATGTGCGTCTTCTTCCCGTCGTGATGCGTTACGCGACAGCACTCTATGACGGCAAGGAAGGCAGGGAACTGAACCAGATACTGACGGAGGCGATATGATGAGGAATGCTCAGGGGGCAAGGCGTTTCAACACGCAGGTGACGCTCACATACAGTGAGAAGGTCGTGGATGACTTCGGCCACTCCTCGTATGCAGATGCGGTGGATGTCGCGGACGTGTATGCGAGTGTGACAAGGATGTCCGCCACCAAGACGCTGATGACCTTCCAGCAGGCGGATGTGGTCGGCCTTGAAATCGAACTGCGTGAGCCGAATGTGGCGTTCAATGGTCTTCGCTATGAAGGTCATGACGTGCATTTCAGCGATCCGGAGCCGATGGAGAGGGGTCGCATCCTCCGCATTCAGGGCTGGTATCAGGTTGACCGATAGGAGGTCGTGCGATGGATGTAAAGATTGAGGGATTACGGGAGCTGAAGGCAGACTTCGGCAAGACCGTCAGGAAGGTAGATGCCGAGGCGATGAAGGGTCTGCAGACCGCAGGTCTTGAGATAGTGGCGGAAGCGAAACGCAACCTCAATCATAACAAGACCAACAACACCGGAACGCTCCGGGCGAGCGGGAAGGTCCAGAAGGACAATAACGGAGTTGATGCGGGATTCTTCAGCGAGGGGTCATCCGAGGGTTACGCCTCATTTGTCGAGTATGGCAGAGGGCCGACCAAGCAGGCGGGACAGATACCGCTCCGGACAACCCTGAAGGCATGGGTGCACAGGAAGCTGGGCATCCCATACGGGAAGGAGCTTGACAGTGCGACCTTCCTCATCGCCCGGAAGATCCACCGCAAGGGAACGAAAGCACAACCGTTCTTCAATCCGGCGGTCAAGAAGTTCGAGGATAAGGTCAAGGATATAGTCAGCAACATCATAGACAAGGCATTACGATGAGTTACAAGAGCGCACAGGGAGAAATCTACAAGGCATTGAGGAGGCAGCTTCTTCGTCCGGGAACCCCAGTCGGAGAGACCGCCGACTATCCGCGTGTCGAGATCCATTCGTTCACGGAGAATGCACCGCAGGACAAGGACGGGAGACTCCGTTCCATGTCGTGCATTGTGGAGAGCATGAGCGTCAAGTCATACGGTGATGCCGTGACCATGAATGCCGACAATCTCGAAAGGCTGCTAGCCGAGGGGTGGGGAGTTGACAAGGGCTTCACGATCATCGGCATCACTCCCGACCAGCTGACGGAACTGACCGAGACCCTTGAAACTCAGGAAATCTTATACAGGCAATTACAAAGAATCAATGTAGTTATATGGCAGAACTAGGTAACACAAGAAGGGTGTACATTGTTGCTGGAACAGGCAGCACCTACACCGTGATGAAGGGCGAGCAGTCGAATAGCGTGAACCGCTCGGCCGAGGAGATCGACACCAGCGATAAGGATACCGGCTCATGGGGAAGCTCCATTCCGGGAAAGAAGACGTTGACAGCCGACTTCACCGTCTATGCGGATAATACTGACAGCAATCAGAAGCAGATCCTTGAGGCCTTCTACGAGGACCAGACGATCAAGATCTTCATCGGCAAGCTGTCGGGCAGCTCTCCGTCGGAGGGTGAGATGTTCGAAGCGACCATCGTCAGCGTCGGTGATACGAATGACGTTGGAGCTGTCGCGACAAGGACCATAAGCGTCAAGTCGAAGGGCGAACCGACACTCTATCCGGAGCCGTAGCGTATGGTACAGATACTTCATACAATCACATTGAGAGGAGGGGCGCAGGTGGAGCTGCTTGCGACCCCTGCTCTTTTTGCTGTCGCCAAGAAGCGCGGCATGACCATTGAGGCGGAAGCCGGCAATACTGCGGAGGTCTTCTCGGCATACGCGAAGCTGATATACCTCGCAGCTCTTAATGCGTGGGAGGTGCGCAGGTTTGATGACGCGAGTATGGGCGAATGCCCGTACAGGCTGATGGACTTCGTTGAATGGAGCAGCATGAATCCGGAGGAGTTCATGAAGGCCATTGATTTCGTCCTTTTCGCGCTTACGGGGAAGGGGTTGAAGGATTACGCCACCGAGGGAGCGAAAGCCTCGGAAACGGGCGAGGAATCGCCAAAAACGGAAGATGCGGAAGTAAAAAAAAAGTCTGCATCTGGATGGATTACCGGCCTATTGAGGCATTCCTCGTAGGCAGGTGCGGAAAGACTGTCCGCGAGGCGGCCATGACCTCGCTGGAGGAATACAGGCTTTTGGTCGAGGGCCATGACCGCAAGGTACAGGAAGAATGGGAGAGGGTGAGATGGCATGTGTACATGGAGTGGGCGGTCGCTCCACTTCTGAAGCGGAGGCCAAGAACACCGCAGGATGTCATCCGCTTTCCATGGGATAAGGAGAAGACCGTGGATGTCAGCAGCTACGAACCGCTGACGGAGGAGGAGATACAGGAACTAGGAAAAATCTTCGGAATAGATAGAGATAAGTTCATCAATGGGCAAGATAAGTGACATATGGGTTCGGCTCGGACTGAAGAAGGACGGGTTTGACAAGGGCATGGACGATGCCGTCAAGAAGACTGAAGGCATGGGTGGTGCATTCGGCAGGATCAAGGCGGGTGCGCTGGCGGCATGGGCTGCGATAGGGGCATCAGTGACGGCATTCGTCAAGGACTTTGTGAATCACTCGCAGACCATGGGCGATATGTGGAATCAGGTGACCGGGCAGATGAAGACTGTGTGGTCGCAGTTCCTCACTTCTCTTACCAACTGGGATTGGGAGGGATTCGGTCAGCGGGTACGCGATGCGATGGATGCCACTTCGCAGAGCATCCTTGCGCATGATGCGGAGTTCGAGGTGATGAACTCGATCAAGCTGCGCAAGGCTGCGATGGCCGAGGAGCTGGCACAGCTGCAGATTGTCATGCGTGATACGCGCAGGAGCTACGATGAGAGGGCGAAGGCTGCGCAGGACTACCTCGACAGGGTTAAGCCATTGTATGACGAGGAAATCAGGCTCCGTGAACGTCAGTACAGGACTGACACTGCCGAATACCTCAAGATGGCCGGAGTGGGGGCGACAGCCGACAATACCGAACTGCTCCGCAAGTTCTTCACGGATATCGCACCGGATGAAGATCTCATGGCTCAGCTTGTCGAGTATCAAAAGAAGAATCTGGGTCAGCAGTATGAGCTGTCGAAGTCAGACCTTGCTGATATCGACAAGTTCTACGAGCAGTATGGCATGAGGGCAGCAGCCACTCTCACCACCATAGCAAGCTATTATCAGTCAACCAATGACGATGTTGCGAATAAGGTAATAGATGCCATTGTCGCATACGATAGGTCGCTGGCTGCGATGAACGAGGAGACGAGGCGTATCCAGAATGTGCAGAACTCCGCGTTAGCAATGACGGGTACGGCCGATATCAAGGTGGACGCATCATCAGTCGCTCCGTCCGTCGAGGATGCGATGAAGGAGGCTGCGGAGCTGATGAACGAAGTGACCGATACCGATATCGCTGCAGCCGTGGAGCATATGGAGGATGTCGTGGCCGACATGAAGCTCGATCTTTCCAAGCCATTCGATGAAGCTGGTGCAGATATCGCTGCAGCCGTGGAGCATTGGGAGGAGATCCTTGCCTCCGCAGACCTTGATATACCTCCGATCAAGACCCCGGTACTGGATGCTGCCCTTGCCGACATCTACGCGCAGGCGGACGAGTACCAGCGTCAGCTTGATCTTATCGCCGATATGAATGTGATGCTGTCGGACAGCATAGTGCAGTCAATGGGCAACGGCCTTCAGGCACTGACCGACATGATGATGGGTCTTGAGGGGGCGGACATGAAGAATGTCCTCGCTGCGTTCATTGCTCCATTAGGACAAACAATGAAGCAGATGGGTGCGATGATCATGGCAGAGGGTGTTGCGATGGAGGCATTCAAGAACTCGTTCAAGACTCCCGGTGCAGCTATTGCAGCGGGAGCGGCACTCATGGCCATGGGTTCGATAGTGTCGTCCGGCTTGCAGAGGCTGACGGCGAATCCGGGTACTACCGCCGGAGGTTCGACATACTCGGGAGGCTCGGCCGGAATGACCTCCGACAGCTATGATACCGAGCTGACTATCTATGTTAAGGGAAAGCTGGATGGCGGAGACCTTCTGCTTTCCGGCAAGAGGACTCAAGACGAATGGGGGAGGTGAGTATGGCAAATTACGGATTGAAATACACAAAGACACTGACTCACAAGGGCGGGCAGGTCGTCACTCTCCGCATCTATGAGAAGTATGATACAACCGTACCGACGCAGATGACCATCGGTAACGTGGTCGTAGGCTTGGACTACGGCATTCAAGGTCGCGAATCGGCCGTCGACAGTGCGATTCAGAAGACCTCCCTTTCCCTCTCTCTTATCGATGCTCCGGAACGTAATACCAGTACGGAGAAGTGGGGTGGATGGGAGGAGTTCTACACTCCTGACGCGACGAAGTACATGATTCGTCTGCTGGTGGATGGAGTGCTTCAGTGGTCGGGATTCGTCACGCCGGACAGCTATGAAGAAGAACTATCTTATCACGCGCCTGTAACCATTACCGCACGCGATAACTGGGGTAGACTCAATGACTTCACCTTTGACGCGGAGGGCGAAGATGGTCTTATTACGGTGGCCGATCTTATTGCGGAGGCGGTCACCAGGGCGGGCGTGGACATGCCCGTATCAATAAACAGCAATGCCGTCTGGCCGATGTGTGACGGAGCAGCCCTGTACGATCATTACATCAATGTCAAGGTATTCGAGGGCGACACATGGTGGACAGCCCTCGAAGATACGCTCAACTCCCTCGGGATGGTGATAACATTCGAGGGGGCGAAGTTCATAGTATCTCCCTTGAGGGCGAGGATGCTTAAAGGTAAGGCGGACTATTCATCAGTGGCGAAGACATCCTTTTTGTTCGAACACTCCGGCCATCGTTCCCTTGCCCCTGCGTGCAGGGAAATCGTCGAGAAGCAGGAGTACGAGTTCTCGCGCGACATGATGAATGTGCGTGAGCTGAGGACGACCGACTTCGTGGCAGGCTCGTCGTATCCGTTCACGTCGCAGCCGTATGGTATCACGCAGGCGACGATGCCGGTATATGCTCTCGGCAGTTCCGGACCGTGGAAAAACGGCAGCGGAACGTATTACTCGCTTCTCAATCAGTTCGGATATCCGGCGGTGTCCGGAGACGATGCCGTGAGGCTTTCAGATGCCCGGACGCTGTTTATCGCAGCGAATCCCGGCACTTCCTCGGACTATGCGACAGCTCCGAATAAGATGAGAGGAGTGTACTGCGATATTCCGATGACGAAGATGAAGGCAGATATCTCCTTTCATATCGGCGAGGCTGTAA
>Ga0233379_1000119_pt1 | contig 10861 bp, 5 predicted proteins | sample ElkDunMinimDraft_8_FD_180679 | JGI IMG/M metagenome (GOLD analysis project Ga0233379, IMG submission 180679) | Fecal eukaryotic communites from dung pellets of Tule Elk in California, USA - Elk Dung F1 | ecosystem: Host-associated > Mammals > Digestive system > Large intestine > Fecal | place...
CCTAGATAAGTTAATCCCTTATTTAGAAAAAGGTATCGGCTTCCGTACACTATCTCAAGTAGGTGGCGTATTAGAAGATGATATTACAGTACAATCGATCAAAATCTACGCACCAAATGATGAAGCGCAAAAAGAAATTAACATTATTTCAAATGCTTATATTGATGAAGAAGTGAAAAACATTACACCAGCTGACGTATTAGCTTCTGTATCGTACTTCTTTAACTTACTATATGGTGTTGGTAACACGGATGATATTGACCATTTAGGTAACCGTCGTCTACGTTCGGTTGGTGAGCTTCTGCAAAACCAATTCCGTATCGGTTTATCTCGTATGGAGCGTGTAGTACGTGAGCGTATGTCTATTAATGACACAGCTGCAATCGTGCCACAGCAATTAATCAACATCCGTCCTGTAATTGCATCAATTAAAGAGTTCTTCGGTAGCTCTCAATTATCGCAATTCATGGACCAAACAAACCCATTAGCAGAATTAACGCATAAACGTCGTCTATCTGCATTAGGGCCTGGTGGTTTAACACGTGAGCGTGCTGGTATGGAAGTACGTGACGTTCACTACTCTCACTATGGTCGTATGTGTCCGATTGAAACGCCTGAGGGACCAAACATTGGTCTGATTAACTCGCTTTCATCATTTGCGAAAGTAAATAAATTCGGATTTATTGAAACACCATACCGTCGCGTTGATCCTGAAACTAGCCGAGTAACAGATCAAATCGACTACTTAACAGCAGATGAAGAAGACAACTATGTAGTAGCACAAGCGAACTCAATCTTAAATCCAGATGGTTCATTTGCGAATGAAGAAGTTGTAGGTCGTTTCCGTGGTGATAACACGGTATTCAAACGTGAAGCAATCGACTACATGGATGTATCACCAAAGCAAGTAGTATCTGCTGCCACAGCATGTATCCCATTCTTAGAAAACGATGACTCAAACCGTGCGTTAATGGGTGCGAACATGCAACGTCAAGCGGTTCCGTTATTAAACCCTGAGGCACCATTCGTTGGTACAGGTATGGAACACGTTGACGCACGTGATTCTGGTGCTGCAGTTGTTGCAAAATATGATGGTATTGTTGAGCACGTAGAAGCTCGTTCAATCCGCGTACGTCGTATTGAAGTTGTAGATGGTAAAGAAGTTAAAGGCGATTTAACAAAATACAAACTACAAAAATTCGTTCGTTCAAACCAAGGTACGTCATATAACCAACGTCCAATTGTTAAAGTTGGTGACCGTGTAAAACCACGTGATATTTTAGCTGATGGTCCATCAATGGAGCGTGGTGAATTAGCACTTGGTCGTAACGTACTTGTTGCGTTCATGACATGGGATGGCTTTAACTATGAGGATGCTGTTATTATGAGTGAGCGCCTTGTAAAAGAAGATGTATATACTTCTGTTCATATTGAAGAATACGAATCAGAATCTCGTGATACAAAGCTAGGACCTGAAGAAATCACACGTGATATTCCAAACGTTGGGGAAGATGCACTTCGTAACTTAGACGAACGTGGTATCATTCGCATCGGTGCGGAAGTACGTGATGGTGACATCTTAGTAGGTAAAGTAACGCCTAAAGGGGTTACAGAGTTAACAGCTGAAGAACGACTACTTCACGCTATCTTTGGTGAAAAAGCACGTGAAGTACGTGATACTTCATTAAAAGTGCCTCACGGAGCTGGTGGTATTGTTCTAGATGTTAAAGTATTCAACCGTGAAGACGGCGATGAGTTACCACCTGGTGTGAACCAATTAGTTCGTGTTTATATTGTTCAAAAACGTAAAATCCGCGTTGGTGACAAAATGGCCGGACGTCATGGTAACAAAGGGGTTATCTCTCGTATTTTACCGGAAGAAGATATGCCATTCATGCCAGACGGAACACCAGTTGATATCATGTTAAACCCTCTTGGGGTACCATCTCGTATGAACATCGGACAAGTGTTAGAACTTCACTTAGGTATGGCTTCACGCTACTTAGGCGTACACATGGCTACACCTGTATTTGACGGCGCTAACGAAGACGATGTTTGGGAGACTATGGAAGAAGCTGGTATGAACCGTGATGGTAAAACAATCCTTTATGATGGACGTTCAGGTGAGCCGTTTGACAACCGCGTATCTGTTGGGATCATGTACATGATCAAACTAGCACACATGGTTGATGATAAACTTCACGCACGTTCAACTGGTCCTTACTCATTAGTAACGCAACAACCGCTTGGTGGTAAAGCACAATTCGGTGGTCAGCGTTTCGGTGAGATGGAGGTATGGGCACTTGAAGCATACGGTGCTGCTTACACGTTACAAGAGATTTTAACTGTAAAATCAGATGACGTTGTAGGTCGTGTGAAAACATACGAAGCAATCGTTAAAGGTGAAAGTGTTCCAGAGCCAGGCGTACCAGAGTCATTCAAAGTATTAATCAAAGAGCTTCAATCTTTAGGTATGGACGTTAAAATGTTAACGATCAACGATGAAGAAGTAGAGCTTCGCGATTTAGATGACGAAGACGAACTTCAACCTGCAGATGCACTAAACATTCCAGTAGCTTCAAAGGAAGAAGATGCCGTTGAGTCATTTGAATAATGAAAGTTTTAAAAACGGGCAGGTAATGCCTGCTCGTTTTTTATAATGATTTATTTTTTCTGTGCACAAAGTTTAATCGATTACGGTTTAAACTTTTTTTGGTAGATAAGAATGACAAGCACTCTTATCTACATCAGTAAGAGCATCATCAGGTTCTATAGAGGCTAGATGTTTCTTACTAACCGTTATAATTGTCGAGCTGCGGAAAAGTCAGTAAAGGACTTATACTAAAGGGAGGTAGGCTCCTTGATAGACGTTAATGAATTTGAATATATGAAAATTGGTTTAGCTTCACCGGACAAGATTCGCTCTTGGTCATATGGTGAAGTGAAAAAACCTGAAACAATCAACTACCGTACATTAAAGCCAGAAAAAGATGGTCTTTTCTGCGAACGCATCTTTGGACCAACTAAAGACTGGGAATGTCACTGTGGTAAATATAAACGTGTACGTTACAAAGGTGTAGTTTGTGATCGTTGTGGTGTTGAGGTAACACGTGCAAAAGTTCGTCGTGAGCGTATGGGTCACATTGAATTAGCTGCGCCTGTATCTCATATTTGGTACTTTAAAGGGATTCCAAGTCGTATGGGTCTTATCTTAGATATGTCTCCACGTGCGCTTGAGGAAGTAATTTACTTTGCATCTTATGTAGTAATTGATCCTGCAGGTACAAACTTAGAACATAAACAACTTCTTTCTGAAAAAGAATATCGTGCATACCGTGAAAAATTTGGAGCGTCATTCGATGCTGCAATGGGTGCAGAAGCAATTAAAAAGCTTCTTGAACAAATCGATTTAGAAGAAGAAACAACAATGCTAAAAGAAGAGTTAAAAACAGCTCAAGGTCAACGTCGTACGCGTGCGATTAAACGCCTTGAAGTTGTAGAATCATTCCGTAACTCAGGCAACAAGCCTTCTTGGATGATTCTTGACGTACTACCTGTTATTCCACCAGAGCTTCGTCCAATGGTGCAATTAGATGGTGGTCGTTTCGCAACTTCTGATTTAAACGACTTATACCGTCGTGTAATTAACCGTAACAACCGTTTAAAACGTCTACTTGACCTTGGTGCACCAAGCATCATCGTACAAAACGAAAAACGTATGTTACAAGAAGCAGTAGATGCCCTTATCGACAATGGTCGTCGTGGTCGTCCTGTAACTGGTCCTGGTAATCGTCCTTTAAAATCACTTTCACACATGCTGAAAGGTAAACAAGGTCGTTTCCGTCAAAACTTACTTGGTAAACGTGTAGACTACTCTGGTCGTTCGGTTATCGTAGTAGGACCAAACTTAAAAATGTACCAATGTGGTCTTCCAAAAGAAATGGCAATCGAGCTATTCAAACCTTTCGTTATGAAAGAGTTAGTAGAGCGTGGTCTTGCTCATAACATTAAGAGTGCAAAACGTAAAATTGAACGTATGCACAATGAAGTTTGGGACGTTCTAGAAGACGTTATTCGTGAGCATCCGGTATTACTTAACCGTGCACCGACGCTTCACCGTCTTGGTATCCAAGCATTTGAACCTACATTAGTAGAAGGTCGTGCAATTCGTCTTCACCCATTAGTATGTACAGCTTACAACGCTGACTTCGATGGTGACCAAATGGCGGTTCACGTTCCATTATCAGCAGAAGCACAAGCAGAAGCACGCTTACTTATGTTAGCGGCTCAAAACATTCTGAACCCGAAAGATGGTAAACCAGTAGTAACACCATCTCAAGATATGGTATTAGGTAACTATTACTTAACGCTTGAGCGTGAAGGTGCTCGTGGTGAAGGTGCTATCTTCTACGGTTCTGACGAAGTGTTAATCGCGTACCAAAACGGTCACGTGCATTTACACACGCGTATTGCAATCCAAGCTTCTTCTTTAAACAACCCAACGTTTACAGAAGAGCAAAACAAAATGTTCTTATTAACGACTGTTGGTAAGGTAATCTTTAATGAAATTTTACCTGAATCATTCCCTTATATTAATGAACCAACAGATACAAACTTAGAAGATAAAACACCTGAGAAATACTTCGCTAACTTAACAATTGATGAAGAAACACTTGCGGAATTAGAAGCAACTGAAGAGTACAAAGCTCTATCAGAAGGTGAGAAAATTGAAGCACAACGTCAAGCTGTATTACACAAGCACTTTGCTTCAGTTCCAGCTGTACCGCCATTCCGTAAAAAGTTCTTAGGAAATGTTATCGCGCAAGTATTCAAGGAGTTCAAAATTACTGAAACGTCTAAAATGCTTGATCGCATGAAAGACTTAGGTTTCAAATATTCTACTCGTGCTGGTATTACAGTAGGTGTATCTGATATCGAGGTATTACCTGAAAAAGGTGAAATCCTTGAGGAAGCACAAGATAAAGTAGATAAAGTAATGAAGCAATTCCGCCGTGGTTTAATCACAGAGGAAGAGCGTTATGATCGTGTAATTGAGATTTGGTCAAAGGCGAAGGATACAATCCAAGGCAAACTGATGGACTCATTACAAAAAACAAACCCAATCTTCATGATGTCGGATTCTGGTGCACGTGGTAACGCATCGAACTTTACGCAGCTTGCTGGTATGCGTGGTCTGATGGCCAACCCAGCTGGTCGTATCATCGAGTTACCAATCAAATCTTCATTCCGTGAAGGTTTAACAGTATTAGAATACTTCATCTCAACTCACGGTGCGCGTAAAGGTCTTGCCGATACAGCGTTAAAAACAGCTGACTCAGGTTACCTGACTCGTCGTTTAGTAGACGTTGCACAAGACGTTATCGTTCGTGAAGATGATTGTGGTACGGACCGTGGCTTAACAATCGGTGCGTTAATGGAAGGCAACGAGGTAATCGAAGCGCTTGACGAACGTATCGTAGGTCGTTATACGAAGAAAACAATTCTTCATCCAGAAACAGGCGCTGTTATTTTAGAGCGTGACGGATTAATTACACAAGATGTAGCGAAAGCAATTGACGAAGCTAACATCGAGCAAGTAACAATCCGCTCTGCATTCACATGTAACACAAAACATGGCGTATGTAAAAAATGTTATGGTATGAACTTAGCTACTGGCGACGAAGTAGAAGTTGGGGAAGCGGTTGGTATTATCGCTGCTCAATCAATTGGTGAGCCAGGTACGCAGTTAACAATGCGTACATTCCATACAGGTGGGGTAGCCGGAAATGATATTACACAAGGTCTTCCACGTATCCAAGAGATTTTCGAAGCGCGTAATCCGAAAGGGCAAGCGGTTATCTCTGAAATTTCTGGTACAGTATCAGACATTGAAGAAATTCGTGAAGGCTTAAAAGAAATTACAATTCACGGTGAAGTAGAAACTCGTAAATACCAAGCGCCTTACAACGCTCGTTTAAAAGTACAACTAGGTGATGAAATTAAACCTGGTGAAATTCTAACAGAAGGTTCTATCGATCCAAAACAATTACTAAAAGTTAAAGACGTATCAACAGTTCAAGAATATCTGTTGAAAGAGGTACAAAAAGTATACCGTATGCAAGGGGTAGAAATCGGTGATAAGCACATCGAGGTAATGGTTCGCCAAATGCTTCGTAAAGTGCGTGTAATTGAAGCTGGAGATACTGATTTATTACCAGGTTCATTGCTAGATATCCACCAATTCCTTGAGGCAAATACAGAGGTCGTATTAAACGGCAAAACGGCTGCAACATGTCGTCCTGTAATTTTAGGTATTACAAAAGCTTCTCTTGAAACAGAGTCATTCTTATCTGCTGCATCGTTCCAAGAAACAACTCGTGTGTTAACGGATGCTGCAATTAAAGGTAAGCGTGATGAGCTTCTTGGTCTGAAGGAAAACGTAATTATCGGTAAACTTGTTCCTGCAGGTACTGGTATGCAACGTTACCGCCAAATTCGTATTGCAGAAGACAATCTTGCAACAGAAGAAGAATTAACTGCATTTGAATAACAAATGGATTCCGGGTAAGCGTCCCTTACCCGGAATTTTTAAAGATATTAGTTGACAGTTCAAATTGGTAATGATAATATATTCAAGGTTGATAGTTAACTGTCTGTGCTTCGGAGGATATGAAAATGTCTTATGATAAAGTAAAACAGGCTAGTAAAACAATCATAGGTACAAAGCAAGCAGTGAAAGCGATGCATGCTGGACAAGTGACCGAAGTTTTTGTCGCACTTGATGCAGACAGTTGGGTAACCGATCCGGCCATTCTTCTCGCGAAAGAAATCGGGATACCAGTTCATCTCGTCGAGTCAAAAAGAGAACTTGGAGAAGCTTGCGGCATTCAAGTTGGAGCTGCGGTTGTTGCGATTACTGCGATGTAGTTTTTGTGTTTTGACACAAAGACTTTGTTTTTACCCAAAAAATGAACCACCTGGATGTGTGGTATTACAAGGATTCAATGAAGGGAGGAAAAATCGATGCCTACAATTAACCAATTGGTACGTAAGCCTCGTAAATCTAAAATCACGAAATCAACTTCACCAGCGTTAAATAAAGGATATAACTCATTTAAAAAATCTTTAACTGATGTTAAATCTCCACAAAAACGTGGTGTTTGTACTCGTGTAGGTACTATGACGCCTAAAAAACCTAACTCAGCGTTACGTAAATACGCTCGTGTACGTTTAACTAACCAAATCGAGGTTACTGCGTACATCCCAGGTGAAGGTCACAACTTACAAGAGCACAGTGTTGTTCTTATCCGTGGCGGTCGTGTAAAAGACTTACCAGGGGTTCGTTATCACATCGTTCGTGGTGCTCTTGACACTGCTGGTGTAAACGGCCGTATGCAATCTCGTTCTCTTTACGGTACAAAACGTCCAAAAGAGAAAAAATAATTTAAATTTAAAATTCTAAAATAGATATTCATCTGAAAGGAGGAAAACACATGCCTCGTAAAGGTCCTGTTTCCAAACGTGACGTGTTACCAGATCCAATTTACAATTCAAAATTAGTAACTCGTTTAGTTAATAAAATGATGATTGACGGTAAAAAAGGTACTTCTCAAAAGATTTTATACGGTGCGTTCGAACTAGTTAAAGAACGTTCAGGTCAAGATCCTCTAGAAGTATTCGAAGCGGCATTAAACAATGTAATGCCAGTTCTTGAAGTACGCGCTCGTCGTGTTGGTGGTTCTAACTACCAAGTACCGGTTGAAGTTCGTCCAGAACGCCGTACAACTTTAGGTCTTCGCTACTTAGTGAACTATTCTCGTCTACGTGGTGAGAAAACAATGGAAGAGCGTTTAGCTAACGAAATTTTAGACGCTTCTAACAACACTGGTGCTTCAGTTAAGAAACGTGAAGATATGCACAAAATGGCGGAAGCTAACAAAGCATTCGCTCACTACCGTTGGTAATTCCATCTATGCTCTAGCTTGCTAGAGCTTAGATTTTACTTAACAGTTTTAACCCAATATGGAAGGAGAAATTTCCTATGAAACGCGAATTCTCATTAGAGAATACACGTAATATTGGGATCATGGCTCACATTGATGCTGGTAAAACAACAACAACAGAGCGTATCCTTTATTACACTGGTAAGATTCACAAAATTGGTGAAACTCACGAAGGTGCTTCTCAAATGGACTGGATGGAGCAAGAGCAAGAACGTGGTATCACAATCACTTCTGCTGCGACAACAGCTCAATGGAAAGGCAACCGCGTAAACATTATCGATACTCCAGGACACGTAGACTTCACTGTAGAAGTAGAACGTTCATTACGTGTACTTGATGGTGCGGTAACAGTACTTGATGCTCAATCTGGTGTTGAGCCTCAAACTGAAACAGTATGGCGTCAAGCAACAACTTACGGCGTACCACGTATCGTATTCATCAACAAAATGGATAAAATGGGTGCAGATTTCTTATATTCTGTAGGTACTCTTCGCGACCGCTTACAAGCGAACGCACACCCAATTCAATTACCAATCGGCGCTGAAGATGAGTTCAAAGCAATCATTGACCTAATCGAAATGACTGTAACTTTCTACGATAATGAAGAAGGTACAGCATTACGTGAAGGCGAAGCGATTCCTGAAGAATTCAAAGCACAAGCTGAAGAATACCGTGAAAAGTTAATCGAAGCAATTGCTGAAGTTAACGAAGATATCATGGAAAAATACTTTGCTGGTGAAGAAATTACAAAAGAAGAGCTTAAAGCGGCTATCCGTAAAGCAACTATCGATGTACAATTCTACCCAGTAATCTGCGGTACTGCATTCAAACACAAAGGTGTTCGTAAAATGTTAGACGCAGTTATCGACTACTTACCATCTCCAGTAGATGTACCAGCAATCAAAGGTACTTCTGTAGACGGTGATGAAGAATTAGAACGTAAATCATCAGACGAAGAGCCATTCGCAGCTTTAGCATTCAAAGTTATGACTGACCCATTCGTAGGTAAATTAACGTTCTTCCGTGTGTACTCTGGTGTCCTTGACTCAGGTTCATACGTACAAAACTCTTCTAAAGGTAAACGTGAGCGCGTAGGTCGTATCCTACAAATGCACGCTAACTCTCGTGAAGAGATCTCTAAAGTATTTGCAGGGGACATCGCTGCTGCTGTAGGTCTTAAAGACACTACAACAGGTGATACTCTATGTGACGAGAAAAACCTAGTTATTCTTGAATCAATGGAATTCCCTGAGCCAGTAATCTCTCTTTCTGTAGAACCAAAATCTAAAGCTGACCAAGATAAAATGGGTCAAGCATTAGCTAAACTACAAGAAGAAGATCCAACTTTCCGTGCTCACACTGACACAGAAACTGGACAAACAATCATCTCTGGTATGGGTGAGCTTCACTTAGATATCTTAGTTGACCGTATGAAACGTGAGTTCAAAGTTGAAGCTAACGTTGGTGCGCCAATGGTATCTTACCGTGAAACATTCCGTTCAGAAGCAAAAGTTCAAGGTAAATTTACTCGCCAATCTGGTGGTCGCGGTCAATACGGTGACGTAACGATCGAGTTCTCTCCAAATGAAGAGGGTAAAGGTTTCGAATTCGAAAACGCTATCGTTGGTGGTGTTGTACCTCGTGAATACATCCCTGCAGTAGAAGCGGGTCTACGTGACTCTCTTGACCGCGGTGTAGTTGCAGGTTACCCACTAATCGACATCAAAGCGAAATTAGTATTCGGTTCTTACCATGACGTTGACTCGAATGAGATGGCGTTCAAAATTGCTGCATCTATGGCTCTTAAAGAAGCTGCTAAGAAATGTAACCCAGTTATCTTAGAACCAGTGATGAAAGTAGACGTTGTAATTCCAGAAGAGTACCTTGGTGATATTATGGGTAACATTACTGCTCGTCGTGGACGCGTTGAAGGTATGGAAGCTCGTGGTAACTCTCAAGTAGTACGTGCTATGGTTCCACTAGCTGAAATGTTCGGATATGCTACAACTTTACGTTCTGCAACACAAGGTCGCGGTACATTCTCAATGGTGTTCGATCACTATGAAGAAGTACCTAAATCAATTGCAGAAGATATCATCAAAAAAAATAAAGGTGAATAATTGAAATTTCATCTTGCATCAAGTATAACTAATTTGTAAGCTATGATTGACTGGCTCGGCTGGGCCCGGTTCGAGCCAGCAGTTATAACATAAAAAAAAATAAAACATATATTTAGGAGGCTTTCTCTAATGGCTAAGGAAAAATTTGACCGTTCGAAAACGCATGCTAACATTGGTACAATCGGACACGTTGACCATGGTAAAACAACTTTAACTGCTGCTATCGCAACAGTATTATCTAAAAAAATGGGTGGCGAAGCTAAATCTTACGCTGACATCGATAACGCTCCAGAAGAAAAAGAGCGTGGTATCACAATCAATACTTCTCACGTAGAGTATGAAACTGAAACTCGTCACTATGCACACGTTGACTGCCCAGGACATGCTGACTATGTTAAAAACATGATCACTGGTGCTGCTCAAATGGACGGCGGTATCTTAGTAGTATCTGCTGCTGACGGCCCAATGCCACAAACTCGTGAGCACATCCTTTTATCTAAACAAGTAGGTGTACCTTACTTAGTAGTATTCATGAACAAATGTGATATGGTAGACGATGAAGAATTACTAGAATTAGTTGAAATGGAAGTACGTGACTTACTTTCTGAATATGACTTCCCAGGCGACGATCTTCCAGTAATCAAAGGTTCTGCTCTTAAAGCTTTAGAAGGCGAACCAGAATGGGAAGAAAAAATCGTTGAGTTAATGGACGCTGTAGATAACTACATCCCAACTCCA
>Ga0233379_1000120_pt1 | contig 10853 bp, 7 predicted proteins | sample ElkDunMinimDraft_8_FD_180679 | JGI IMG/M metagenome (GOLD analysis project Ga0233379, IMG submission 180679) | Fecal eukaryotic communites from dung pellets of Tule Elk in California, USA - Elk Dung F1 | ecosystem: Host-associated > Mammals > Digestive system > Large intestine > Fecal | place...
ACTATTTCTCTATGAAGGATACGACAAAGTCCTATGTGCGTTTGCTGTTTGCAGGTGATGCCATGCAGCACTCTACACAATACAAGTGGGCGTGGGAGGAGCAGACTAAGTCCTATAACTATGAACCTAACTTTCGGTATATACGTCCTTATCTGGCCGATGCAGATATCAATATCGTGAATGTTGAAACTACATTATCAGGTAAGCCCTATGGCGGTTATCCACGTTTCCGTACGCCCGATGCATACTTCTATGCGCTGGTAGATGCAGGCTTCCAAGTCTTCAGCCTCGCCAATAACCATATATGCGATGGCGATGCCAAAGGTATGCACCGCACACTACGCGTTATGCGTGATTACCCCAATATGGGTGCCTATCTCAGTCAAGCCGAGCGAGACCGAAAATACCCATTGATTTTTCATATTGATGATCTGAAGATAGCACTATTTACTGCCACCTATGGAACCAACGGACTGCTGCCAGTAGCTCCCAATATGGTTAATTATATAGAAACGGAACAGCTAGAGATCGATTTAGCAGAAAGCCTCAAAGATACCACTATAGATTTGCGCATTATGTATATCCATTGGGGAACAGAGTATCAGTTGAAGCATAATGCCTACCAACAAGGAGTAGGGCAATGGTTGGCAGATTTGGGTATTGATGTGATTATAGGTGGGCATCCACACGTGGTACAAGATGCAGGTGTGTTGATAGCAGCAGATGGTCGTCATATACCAGTTTTCTATTCGTTGGGTAATTTAATAAGCAATCAACGTTGGGAAGATTCAAATGGTGGAATAATAGCTACAGTAGATATTGATCGTGAGACAAAACAAGTTGTGAAGGTAGATTATCACCCTATATACGTGCACAAGGGCAGACTGATGGATGAACGGCGTAATTACTATTGTATTCCTACATTTGACTATCTTGAGGGTAAACTACCGTTCACTCTTCCAAATGATAGTTTGGAGAATGACCTCAAAACTTTTCATTGGAATACCTACAAACGTCTTGGTATTCCTCAGCATTATTAGCGAGAAAAGCTTGGCAGCAGTATCGTGATGAAGCTACTTCTTAGCCAACTTCATTACTTCCTTTGCAATAAGACGTGCAGAATCGGGTAGGGCGAGTGTGAGTATATTCTCGTGCAAGATTTTGAGTCGTTCGTCGTCTTGAATAAGTGAGAGTGCTGTCTCTACCATTTGCTCTTTAGCATCCATATCTTTCACTAATACAGCTGCATCCTTACGTACAAGAGCCATGGCGTTGTGTGTCTGATGATCTTCTGCTACGTTTGGCGAAGGTACCAAAATAGATGGTTTACCGAGCAAACATAGTTCTGATATAGATGAGGCACCTGCGCGTGAGATTACCAAATCCGCAATCGCATATGCTAGGGGCATCTGGCTAACGAAGTCGGTGCAGATGATAGCGTCATTGGCAATGGGCGATTGGCAGTTGTCGAGAGCTGCTTTACAGTCTGCAAAATAGTTTTTTCCTGTTTGCCAGATAACCTGCACTCCGCTTTCTATCAGTTCGTTGAGGTGCGCAACAATACTTTGGTTAATGGTGCGAGCACCCAAACTACCACCAATGATGAGTAGCGTTTTCTTGTTTGTTGTAAAGTTTACGCCAAATTCCTCGTTGAAGTATTTTATAGCTTCCTCTTTTGTGCCTGAAGTCAAGTTTTGGCGCACAGGGTTGCCTGTGAGAATGATTTTCTCTTTTGGGAAAAAGCGATCCATTCCTTCGTATGCTACACAAATCTTCTTAGCGTCGTCTTTTAATAGTTTATTGGTAACACCAGCAAAGCCATTTTGCTCTTGCAATAGGATTGGAACTCCCATCTTGGCTGCCACTTTCATCGCAGCTCCACTTGCATACCCGCCAACACCAATTCCTACATTAGGGCGAAACTCCCGCACAATCTGACGTGCTTGGCACATTGAACGTAGGAGATCAATAACTACTCGTATATTACGCCATGGATGGCTGCGGTCGAAACCTTTGACAGGTAAACCAATAATCTTGTAACCCGCTTGTGGCACGCGTTCCATTTCCATGCGTCCTGATGCACCCACAAAAAGAATTTCACAACTTGGGTCTAATTCACGCAAAGCGTTTGCTATACTTATGGCAGGGAAGATATGACCTCCAGTACCACCTCCTGAGATTAGATATTTCATGGCTTATTTACAATGTTTCTTAATAAATAGTCTGAGACTATAGTTAATCTAAGTGAATTTCTGGTACCTCTCCACGGCTTTCATCTACTACCGCTTGTTGCTTTGCCTTGCGTAGTGTTTGTTCGCGTGAAACACTCATGATAATACCAAAATATACGCTCGTAATCAGTGCACTAGTACCGCCACGACTTATCATAGGCAAAGGTTGGCCTGTTACTGGACCTATACCTACAGAAACCATCATACTGACTAATGCCTGGCATGTGAGCATGAGTGCCAAACCCATGACCATCAGCATTGCCGAGTAATCATTGTATCTACTGCTGGTAAGACATGCTCGGAAAAGGATTGACAAATACAAGAATATGAGTGCTGCCGCGCCAATTATTCCCCATTCCTCTACAATGATAGCAAAAATATAATCTGCAAAGGCTTGTGGCAAGATATTGCGTTGCTGGCTATTCCCTGGTAGAACTCCTAGAGGCGAGGTACCTCCACGTGCAATAGCAATCTTGGCATGTGAACGTTGAAAATTATCGTCAGTAATGCGAAATTCTTCATCTGGTGTGTCGTTCTCTTCTAGCATATCATTGATACGCCCAACTTGAGTGATAAGTCGTTCAAAAGGTCCATTAATTGAGCGGTTTTTTTCGATAAAGCATTTATCGACAATGAAATAAGTGCTGATAAGAATAGCAAAAATAATTGCTAATAAACTGCCCCAGTATTTAATATGCACACGCGCTAAGAATGCTAATAGAATAATAATGCCTCCAAGCAACACTGCGGTAGATAAGTTACTCATAAAGATGATAAGGCAGATAATCATCGTAATACTAATTACAATAAAAAAGTAGCGTTTTTGATCCTGCTCTGTCTTAATCTTGCTAAAGAGGTCACTGGCTATGATAATGAGTGTTAGTTTGACTAATTCAGATGGTTGGAAAGTTATACCGAAAATCGTAAGCCACCTCTTGGCCCCATTAATCTCTACGCCTAATTCTGTGAATGTAAGTAATAATAATACGAATGCTATGAAAAATCCGCCATATCCTATAATCTTGATAATCAGTTTGCTAGGAATGAATTGAAGGAAAAATGCCACTGCTATACCTGCTAGGATAAACGTTATTTGCGACATGATAGGGCCTAACACACCACCACTATCTGCTTGAAAAGCAAGCGTACTGCTAGCTGAAAATAAGGAAATGATAGCAACAATAATTAGTGCAAAAAACAACACCCAATACGTACGATCGATGTATTGAAGTTGTTCACGGATATATTGTTTGATTCTATTCATATATTCTGTGTATAGTTGAAAGTTTATAGTCTAATTTAATACCTATGTTTATAGATTGCGTACTGCCTTTATAAATTGTTCACCCCGATCTTCATAGCTATTGAAGAGGTCAAAACTAGCGCAACATGGAGATAATAAAACTGTATCTCCAGCGTGAGCACATTCATAGGCTCTACTCACTGCTTCTTCGATGCTTTGCGTGGAGATATAACCGAGATGATTTGTTCTCGACTCTTGGGTATTCGCTATAGGCATATAACCAATAGATTCGAAGTGACGACAGAGTTTTTCATTATCTATCCCCATAAAGATCAAAGTGTGACATTTCTTTTTGACCAGTTCATCAATTTCACTGTAGTCATTACCTTTGTCTTTTCCACCAAGAATTAGTACGGTTGGTGTATCCATGCTTTCGAGCGCATACCAACACGAATTGACATTCGTAGCCTTTGAATCATTGATGTAACGAACTCCGCGCACAGTAGCTACATACTGCAATCGATGGTCTACTCCAGAGAATTGCTGTAGACTCTCACGAATAACATCGTTGTGGATGTTCAAAATCTGAGCCGCCAAACCTGCTGCCATTGAGTTGTATTGATTATGCTTCCCTTTTAGATTTAGTTCGTTCAACGGAAGATGTAATGGTTTTGTAGGCAGGGCAGCTATCACGAGTTGAGAACCATCAGTGTATGCTACATTTTGTTGGTTGCTACCGAAGGGGTAAAGTGTCGCTTGCGGTTGAATACGTTCAATCTCTCGATTGATGACAGGATCTTCGCTCCAGTAGATAAATGCATCTTCCGATGTCTGATTTTGTGTGATGCGAAATTTAGCATCTACATAGTTTTGGAATTGATGATCGTAGCGATCTAAATGGTCCGGAGTAATATTGAGCAAGATTGCAATATCTGCTTTGAAATCGTAGCAGTTATCTAATTGGAATGATGAGAGTTCAATAACATAATAGTCATGGTCTTCTTGTGCTACTTGTAGTGCCAAAGAATTGCCAATATTTCCTGCTAATCCGACGTCCAGCCCCGCACGACGTAGCATATCAAAGAGCAATGTTGTAGTGGTGGTTTTCCCGTTAGAGCCCGTGATACAAATCATTTTGCCGCGTGTATAATGCGCAGCAAATTCAATTTCTGAGATGACAGGTGTTCCTTGTGCTAGGATTTGTTGCATCAATGGTGTATTGAGTGGAATACCAGGTGATTTAATTATCTCATCAGCATTTTTGATCAGTTCTTCTGTATGCTGACCAGCTTCCCATGCAATTTGGTGCTTCTCAAGCAATGCTTGGTAAATAGGCGAAATCTCTCCTTGGTCACTCACAAACACATCCATTCCTTTGCTTTTTGCAAGGATGGCTGCTCCTGTACCAGATTCGCCTGCACCTAAAACAACAATTCTTTTCATAGTTATCGTATTTTTAATGTTAGGATAGTAATCGCAGCTAAAATGAGTGTGATGATACAGAAACGAAGTACAATTTTTGTTTCATGTTGTAATGACCCTCTACCTTTGAAAATGATTTTGCATGTAGGGTCGTTGCGTAGTACTTGTTCCATAGATGTGCGGTAATGGTCATGTAAAGGTGTTCGTTTCCAAATACGCAAGTGCTGTCCTTTACGTTTAGCAAATTTATATACTTGCGTTTGCAAAATGACACTCAAACTTTCCATCAAGAAAACACCACACAGGATGGGCAGAAGCAATTCTTTATGTATAATCACAGCGCATACTCCAATGATACCACCAATGGTTAAACTGCCAGTATCACCCATGAACACTTGTGCGGGGAAACTATTCCACCACAAGAATCCAATTAGTGCTCCCACGAAAGAAGCAAGAAATACTACTAGTTCTTCGCTGTTAGGAATATACATTACATCAAAGTAGTCGGAGAATATCACATTACCACTTATGTAGGATAACACAAGCAAAGCTACACCTATGATAGCCGAGTTGCCCGCACACATTCCATCCATTCCGTCATTTAGATTGGCTCCGTTGCTCACTGCTGCTACCACGAAGACGGTCAAGATAACGAAAAATATCCATCCTGCTTTATATTTGTTACTATCTCCTAACCATGAGAACATGTCCGCATAATTGAAATTGTGTTCTTTCACAAACGGTATAGTGGTCCGAGTAGATTTCACCTCAGGTGTTTTTTCTACCACTTCAATATTGTTTTCTATGCGAGTTGTCACTTTCTCGTTCATCACTACTTCTGGACTATAACGCAGAGTTAAGCCCACGATAAGTCCCAACGTGATTTGTCCAGCAATCTTAATCCACCCATTTAATCCATCTTTATTTTTTCGAAAAGTCTTGATATAGTCATCTGCAAAACCAATTGCACCTAAAATGATGGTGGTCAGCAACATCAATAGCATGTAAATATTCGTCAGTTTTCCCATAAGTAAACATGGAATCAACATAGCTGCTATGATCACTACGCCGCCCATTGTAGGTACACCCTTTTTAGCCACGTTAAATGGGTCGGTTTTCTCGTCACGTTGAGTCTCGGAGATGTTTTTACGTTTGAGTAATCGAATAAACCATTCGCCTACCCAAATACTAATGCATAATGCTAATACACCTGCAATAATAGCCCGGAACGAGATGTAGGTCATCAGGCGTGCGCCTGGAAAACTGCCTAAATGAGTGAATAATTGGTACAACATACGGATGGATGATTTTTATGTTTAGATTTAATGGCTAACAAGAGCGCATTGTTTTACTATTTCGTGGTCATCAAAATGATATTTTACACCTTTGATGATTTGATAATTTTCATGTCCTTTGCCTGCTACTAACACCACATCGCCTTTTCGTGCTAATGTGCAAGCAGTTTTGATGGCTGAAGCACGATCTTCAATAATCAGTGTGCGGTGTAGTTCATCATTGCTTAGCCCTGTAGCCATATCTTGCAGAATATCATGCGGTTCTTCATCTCGCGGGTTATCTGAGGTAAGAATCAGTTGAGTACTATTATCAAAAGCTATACGTGCCATGATAGGACGTTTACCTTTATCACGATTGCCACCACAGCCCACAACCGTAATGACTTGTGTTTTTTCAGTTTGCTTACTAGCATTCGCTCCTACGATCTCATTAATTGTTTTTAGTACATTCTCTATCGCGTCAGGGGTATGTGCATAATCAATAATGGCAGTCCAACCATTTGTAGAATGTATAGTTTCAAAGCGTCCATTAACTGGAGATAGACTGCTTAGGATACGCAGTACTTCCATAGCATCCACATCAAGCGCTACTCCACACCCATATACGAGTAGCAAGTTACTCACGTTGAATCGTCCAACTAAAGGAACAAATACCTCAGTATTAACTGCTCCAATAGTACTTTGCATGCGTAGCAACATTCCTTCGAACCCTTCTTCGAGAATTCTCCCCCGAAAATCTGCCATACTGCGAGTAGAGTAGGTATAAACACGCGCTTTCGTGTTCTGAGTCATTATCAAACCATTTTTATCATCTAGGTTGGTAATGGCAAACGCTGTTTTAGATAGCTGATCAAAGAGTATCTTTTTTGTATCTCGATAATGGTCGAAGGTCTTATGATAATCTAAATGGTCTCGAGTCAGGTTGGTAAATAGTGCACCTGCATATTCCAATCCGGCAATGCGTTGTTGAGCGATAGAGTGGCTGCTGACTTCCATGAAAGCATGGGTGCAACCAGCCGCTACCATTTGTGCTAGCAATGCATTAAGCGATAGTGCATCTGGGGTGGTGTGAGTAGATTCCACTTCTGTATTGTCTACATAATTCACTACTGTTGATAGCAGACCCACTTTCTTCCCCAAGGCTTTAAATAGGCGATAAAGCAATGTGGCAGTAGTGGTTTTGCCATTTGTTCCTGTTACTCCTACTAATTGTAGGTGTTTCGTTGGTTCACCATACCACCGATGAGCTATCCTGCCTAATGCTTCATCGCTACTCTTAACAAGAATGTACGTCACTGTTGAAATGCTAGTGGGCATATACGCAGCATTGTCTATCATGATAGCAGTAGCACCTTTTTGAATGCATGAATCAATATATTGATGCCCATCCACATTTGTGCCTTTTTGTGCTACAAATAGATTGTTTGCTTCCACGCGACGTGAGTCAAACTGGATACCAGTAATATCTATATCGCTTCTGCCTACAATCTGTAGAACGGCTATGTCCTTTAGTAAATCAATGAGTCTCATCCTTCCGTTATTTATTGTTTTTTCTAAATATCAATTCTTGACCTTTTACCACGTATTCGTTGCTATACGCCATGGTTTTTTCTGCTATCTGTCGTACTACACTACCGCAGTCCATACCTGCATCATAATAACCATTGTTATGTGGCTTGTGAATAACACAAATACATGTATATTGTGGATCTGATTCGGGGAAATAGCCCACAAACGACATACGGTGTCTATTGCTCCAATATCTACCTTCTTCAAATACTTGTGCTGTTCCTGTCTTACCTGCAATAGCGACTAAATGGCTTTGAGCCTTGTATCTAGCTATATGGCCTTGCCATTTATATACGCTTGCTGTACCTAGATCATTATCCCAAACCACATCATGTAAACAAGCTCGTATATCATTGAGCGTACGACTGCTGCATATGTTGTTACGTAAAACTTTCGTATGGAAATTCTCTATTACATTTCCATCTTTTTTTACTTCTTTTACCAGCATAGGAGTCACTATCTTACCATCGTTGGCTATACTATTGTACAGCATGGCTATTTGCAATGGACTTAGTTCTACAGAATAACCATAGGCCATTTTGGATATGGTTACTGTGTCATTAGGGATTTCCAGTTTGGCTTGGTCTGCCCCTGGAATAATATAATCCACACTATCTTTAATACCCATGCGCTCAAGTTTGTGGACAAACTTTTTGGCACTACCATTATAACCTTCAGTCACAATGCGCGCCAATGCAATATTGCTACTTACTGCCAATGCTTGACGAGGGGTATATATTGTATCTGCGGGGTGAGCATCAATGTGGTTTGAACCATAATATTTCCAACCTTTTTTCCATACCCTCACCGTATCATCCATATCCACTTTCCCATCATCGAGGGCTGCCATCATGGCAAATGTCTTGAAGGTAGAACCTGGCTCCATACGAGTTACAGCGTGATTCGCTCGTTCATAATATTCACCATCAGAACCCAAGTCTAAATTACACATAGCCTTGATCTCGCCTGTTTCCACTTCCATCAAAATCACACAACCCCAGTCGGCGCGATTTATATGCAATTGTTTGCGCAAGCTACTCTCACAGATATCCATCATGTTGGCATCCAATGTGGTATATACATCAGCACCATTCTCTGCTTCGCGAATCGGAATATATTCCCAGTGACCTGCTACACGCTGGCGTGAACTTTTACCATCCACACCATGAAGTTCTTTCTCAAAGCGCTTTTCTATGCCTGCATTACCTTTCCCGTCCACAGAATATATATTGCCGATGGTACGGCTACCCAAACTGCCAAAAGGTTTTGAACGAATATTCAAGTCCGTAGTGTATACACCGCTTTTGTAGATTCCTCTGCGTACTAAGGGCAGTTGCATAATCTCCTTGCGTTGGGTATAACTAATGCGTTTAGAACTCAAACGAATATCTTTTCCGCGTTGGTTATTGCTGCGAAAAGCGGTAATCATCATTTGTTTATACTCTGCGGTAGACTTGTCGCCGATGATTCGGCTGAATCCCATTGCCATCGAATCTACGTACTGCCAAAATAGTGTGTCGCCACCTAAATGTAGAGCCTCCACACGAGTATCCATGTGAAGGTAGTATTGAGGTATGCTACTGGCGAGCAGTCTGCCTTGGCAGTCATATATATTACCTCGAGTAGCGGGTATAATGCGAGTAGAAGATGCGTTACTTTGTTTGCTCGCTTTCTCCCACTTATCTTTTTCAGCTGTTTGAATATACGCAATCTGTACTAATACAATGATAAACATCACTGCTATCCCAAAGAAAATGATGGCAAAACGAAGTATAGTTTGTTTTAGGTTCTCGCTCATGGCTTTATTCTATGCGTATGGGGGCTTGATTACTTTCTTTTAGTTGGCTTCCTCGTTCTTTGAGGGAAAGGGAGATGGCAGACTGGCGGGTGGAGGACATTAATTGTGCGTTTAAGGTTGTGTTGATGAATTGTACATCTTGCAATTCCTTTTTCATATTGCTCAAACGATGTTGTTGTGCTTGTCCTAAGTAATCGCAATAAATATATAGGAAAATCAGTCCTGCAATCAGTAGAATCACCTTGTATTGCTCCTTAAACCAACCTTTCTTCAGTACGTCACCACTCAAGATATCTTTGATCGTGTCTTTGATTGAAGCTTTACTCATAACTCATTTCCTTTCTTTATCAATGATTTTTTCTGCTACTCTCAATTTTGCACTTCTTGCACGTGGATTTTCTGCCACTTCTGCGTCACTGGCGGTTAGTCCTTTTTCTATCACTTTAAACGGACTGAGGATATTCCCGTAGAAATCTTTTTCTATTTTTCCTTCTAGGTTACCCGACCGCATAAAGTTTTTCACTATTCTATCTTCCAAGGAGTGGTAAGTTAGTATGGCGATTCTGCCTCCTGGACGCAGCAAATCTTTCGCTGCGACTAGCATCTCCCTCAGTGCTCCCATTTCGTCGTTCACTTCTATACGCAGTGCTTGAAACAATTTTGCCAACTCTTTTTTCGCATTTGTAGGAACCTCTATCTCACCATTATCATTGATGCCCCAACGTCCATTTCCGACAGCCAAATTCACTATATCTTCAGTCCGCTCTAGTGACTTTTCGCTTCGTGCTTTCGCGATACGCTTGGCTAATTGGCGCGAATTACTCATCTCTCCATATATATACAATATGCGCGCGAGATCTTCTTCGCTATAAGAGTTCAAAATATCAGCAGCGGTCTTGCCTCCTGATTGATTCATGCGCATGTCTAGTGGTGCGGAAAAGCGGAAACTAAATCCGCGTTCTGGACAATCAAAATGGTGGAATGACACGCCTAAATCGCCCAATATACCATCTATTTGCTTTACGCCATAGAAGTCCATAAAATTGCGCAGATAGCGGAAATTGCCGTGAATAAACTGCCAATTGTTACTCTTAAAACATTGGAACTCTGCCACTTTTTCACTCTGCTCCATCGCATTGTGATAGGCATCTAAATCTTGATCAAACGAATATAACTTTCCATTCGCCTCATCACTCTTTGGATTGATCGCCTCAAGAATGGCTCTTGAGTGCCCGCCGCCACCAAAGGTGACATCCACATACAACCCATTGGGTTGAATATTCAACCCATGGATT